>Ga0116229_10009032_pt1 | contig 15325 bp, 19 predicted proteins | sample S1TSphgellanicum_3_FD_87313 | JGI IMG/M metagenome (GOLD analysis project Ga0116229, IMG submission 87313) | Host-associated microbial communities from peat moss isolated from Minnesota, USA - S1T2_Fc - Sphagnum magellanicum MG | ecosystem: Host-associated > Plants > Peat moss > Unclassified... | reverse complement strand
GTCCTTGCAATTGTTTTCATACATGCTTGCAATCGCTAATTTGAATCAAAATAAGAGAAGAGAGGACCTTTGATGCAAACCACTATCTAGTTAGAAAATTTCCATTGCACGGCTCCAAAATGACATGTATGCCAATTTATGGATGAATATTGCATTTGAGTTGCTATAAAAATTCGATTTGTGTCGGCATTTTGTGCAAATCTGTTATGAGTGAATAGCAATGGCAAGAAGGCAAAATGATTGTTGTTACTTGGCTGATCACATTTATTGAACACACATTGATTGTTATTGATTGGCCGACCCTAGTGATTGACTCATGTCTGATAAAAACATTTATTGATCATACATTGACTGAAGGTTTTAGGGCTTAGGGTTTAGTTTAGGGTTTAGGGTTTAGGGTTTAGTTAAATCAGACCCATATTTAGGATTTGCATGTGATTCTCTTATTGATTATGGTTTAAATTTTGATTTAGTGCCTCTCCATGAGATTTTTGCCTTTGAATTCTAGTTGATCAAACCTCTTATTAAGATATATTGATAGTTCCAAAGCCCATGATACAGGGATCCATGCACTGTGATTTGTATGTCACCTGCACCCCCCATTCTTTTCCAGTACCTGATCTGAACAATCAAGTACCTGCACTTCTTCTTAAGGTAACTGACAATGGTGAAACAGATCCAAAAGATCATTCATCATCAGCAGCAGGACGAGGATGAGGAGGAATCAGGGGAGAGAAGATCATGGGGTTTTTGCGAAGGTGCACTCATTGCAACACCACCCAGGGATGATGATGATGATGCACTTGGGATGATAAGAAGCAGCAGCTCCAAAAAAGACAAGAGAAATGTCTTGAAGGCACAGGATCTGCTCTGTAGATTCTTGAGCACAGGTACAATTGTTAGAGGGTTTCTCTAGAATGTTTTCCCTCATTTGCTTCTTATGGGTACTACTAGAAGGAGGCATAATTGCTGCAACGTTTTGCAAAGCCATCAGAAATGTCAGTTCCCTAAGTCTGTCTGTGCTCATCATGAGATCACTTATATCCATGTAGGAGTGGAGATGGAGTGGCACTGGGATGGTGTAAACTGCAGCACTAGCAAGCTCTTAGACACCATAGTTGAAGAGGCAACCAGAGATGCTCAAGCATGTGAAACATTGTTGAAGATTCTTTCTGTGGAGAAGGAGCGGTTGTGTGAGTTGGTGATCCAGCAAGCAACCACGAAAGCTGATCTAGAGACAAAACATTTCTGCTGGAGCAACAATTGTTCAAGCAGAGATTCTTATATTCCTCTTTTGCAAACAATTGCTGCCACATCTGCTCATCATCACAGGTTAGAAGAAGAAAAATGACAGACTTCTGCAACAGAACCTCTGTCTGCAACTTCTTCCTCTCAGGCGGGTGGCTGTTGGAAAATTTGCCTGCTTCCTGCTTCCTGCTTCCTGGTACCTTAGGAACAAAAGTTGAGACAAAAAAGTATCCTGCTGTGGGCTCATCTCTGTTGTGTTGAATTTGGATTCTCAAGAAATTTCCAATGTGCTGATGACGCTTTCGTAGCTGAATCTGACTGTACCAATGATTCCCAAGTGTGCTTGTCTTTTTACCCATGAAGCATCATGGCTTGATGATGATGTATGCAGTTGGGGTTTAGGCTTTAGGCTTTAGGGTGTTCTATGGATCCCTTCCTGTCCCAGCAGATGCAGAAGCAGCAGCAGGTGATCCAAGTAGATGCAGAATTTGGGTTTTTACATGCAGTTTACGTGATGGCAAGTTTGAGCATTTGTCAGTACTGGGGAAACACTGGATGGAGCAGCACGAGAGGGAGACATATCAGCTTAAGAAATGCTTGACATGTCACACTTGTGGGAATGACTTTGCTGATTGACTGCAGTTTCTGCATCACTGGAAGTCAGCCCACCTGTCATCCTCGGACTCCATATCATCATCATCATCATCATCATCAGTAGTAGGCTGGTCAGTATGCATTTTATGTGACAAGGAGTTCATGAGCTTTGATCACTTGTGGCAGCACATTGAGGATCAGCATCCACTACTGTGGACCAACAGCAGCAGCAGCACTGAATTTGCAGTGCTGCAGATAGGCAGCACAACCAACTTGGTTGATGGTTGGCTTGCAAAGAAGAGATGTACACCTGATGATGATGATGCAACAGTTCATGCAACAACAGAATGCAAAGATTATCATCACCATAAGAAGAAGAAGATGGTTCATGACTCAGACAAAGGATTCAAGCCTGAGGATTGTAATAACACAAGGAGAAAAATGGAGATGTTGTCAGAGAAGGTCGACAACACCACTGCAGCCAACAACAGTAAATTGAAATGGAGACTCTACCAGCAAAAAACTCTAGAAAATTCAAGCAGTAGAAAAATGGTTCCTCCTTACAATATCATGGATGACCTCCTGAGAGTTTTGTTATCCATGTGGTGATCATGATCACACCCTGCTACATCGATTCACCTGTCAAAACCCTACCTAGATTTGCATCTGCACTTGTTCCAGTAGCTCCAACATTCATTACTCAATTTGTTCCTTCCAAAGTGTTTCTCAAATCACATGAAAGCAAAGCAACAATGAGAACATATGTATCCAATTTTCTGCCAAATTTCATACCAAGCATATGCAAGGGTTACACATGTTGACAATAGTGGTCAGATAAACGAAATGGTTACATTGAACCCAGAGAAACATTTCCTTAAAATCTTCATTGTAAAGACAGTTTTTAAAAAAGAGATTAAAGATGTCACACACAAGGTCATATGGCTCTTCAAATGCTCCATTCTTCAAGGACAGCAAAAGTGTAAGATCTCCATTCTAGAAGACAAAAAAGGAGGAAGAGTAAAGGGTTTGTGGAAGTGGATATTGCTTCTTTTGACTTAGGTCCTTTGAAACACAGAGCCGATCCTTTGTCTTCTACTTCTTGATGCCATTGAAAGGAGGCAATTCTAGCCTGCTCCTCATGCCCAAACAAAGATCAATAGGCAGATGGCTGTCTATTAGGTAGCAGTCTTTTGGAGACCAGCTACTACTTGCATTTGGCAGGCCTTAGAAAAGTGGAGCCGCCATGACAAGTGTAACCAGTCAACAAAAGACTGCAACCAAACATAGTCAATTTTCAGAAAATCAAGGCATTGGATCAGTTTCATCCAACAGTCCAGGTAGAGGAACACACATCCTGAAACAATGCATCAATCCAAGTTATGCAGCACAATGGAGTCCCAAGTTCCAAAAGCAACTTGAGTTACCTTCCAGATGAAAGCTTATCAATAGGATGGTTCAAAAAGGCTTACATCTTGCCAAATGACTCTGCTGGAGATGCCGTATGCAGCCCCTGGACATGGTAACAGCACTGAGTGACCCGCATCCCAAGCTGCAACAGCAGTGTCACATGACAGTGGCCACACACAATGCAGCAACAGCACCAATCAACCCACATCCCTTGCAACAGCAGTGTCACATGATGTGGCTGCACAGAATGCAGCAACAGCACCAAATAACCCACATACCAAACTCCAACAGCAGTGTCACATGATAGCGGCTGCCCACAATGCTGTAACAGCCTTGCATGATGGACCTTCATTACTTGAATCATCTCGAGTGAGAGAGAAGTCACTTTGTTTAGACCAGGCACAAGGAATAAACATGCCCTTGGAACAAAGTGGAATTCCATTAGATCTGGATCAGGTATCTTGTGAAAAGCACCTTCCATGAATTTTATGATTACCAGAGGCAAACATCCAAGATATGTACCTGTTGATCACATATACATTTACATTGCCTGAGTAATTCTTAGGGTAGTCTTTGTACTCCTGGGAGTGGGAGATCCACATTTGGAGGCCAGTTGTGAGTGCTTGGTAACCGGCCCACCCAAAAACTGGGACTGGCTCCAGGGTACAAAAGCCTTCTGCTCCAACACTACTTCACTGCAGAAGGGGACATCACAGTCACTGCAACAAATCCAATACCTGGAAACCCTAGTACATGGCATTGTATACAAAAGCTGTGCAAGAGTACGATGCAGCAAGAGAAATAACACATCAGTATCAGCATTTTGAAGTAGGGGTATTCAACCACAAAAGAAAAACTTTCAGCAAACCATTTTGAGTGTAGGACACCTTCCACTGAGATGGGCATTCAAAAGTAAAAAGAACATACTTGTAAGACAAGCAATTAGGCCTTTGCAAAGGAAGAGATCAGCACAGAAATAGATTACCTTGAAAGGCTGAATAAAATTGTGCAAGTACTTTGGCTCCTGACATCAAATGTAAGATGGAGACATTCCAACCTCAAGAGGAGAAGAATACTTCTGATGAGCCAAGTCTAGGGATTGGTTGCCAAATATCTAAAGATGGAATTCGTGCAGCTTGCCAGAAATTCATTCAAGAAACAATTTAACTGTAAGTTCAAGTCACACTACTCAACCTCCCATTCGTAACTCATGTCAAAATCCTCAAATACCATGCTCACAGTTACACTGGAAAACTGGACAACACTACCAGTCAATCCTACATAACTACGAACTGGCATACATTGATTGAGCAGCTACTAGTTTCATAAACTTACATGAATCAAGATAAGCCTCTCAAAAGGACAACACCACCTGTTGGTGTATTAACCCCCTGCCCACAATAACAATATGCACCTAAAAAGTTTATAAAAATCTTGCCTATCTGATGACCTTCATGCCAACTACACTAATGGAAAGACCCCCTTGGTCAACATTCTTCTCAGTTCACCAATAAGTAGCCCTGAGGAGCCTGGCTATAAATATCGCCTTACGATAGTCCTCACAGACAGGAGAATGCGAAAAGCAATGAGTTTCTGTTTCCATCCCTCTCACTTTCTCTCTTCACAGGAGAAGGTTCACACAGTGAAAGTGCCTCACAAATGGTGAAGTTAAAAAAAAGAATAACACTTGTTGAGCAGATGATATTTGTCTTACTGAACAAAATGTTGGTCCTAGGCGTAGTACATGTACAAGCTGTTGGATGCTGCGCATGCAATCACATTTGATGTAGGATGCCATGCTAAGTGCAGTAGCTTTGATGTAAAATCATAGACCCCACCATTCATATCTGACCCTGGGCTCTCACTGCCTCCCACTGCCAGTCCAGAAAGCAAATCAAACTATTAGTACTGGCGTCAGGGTAATTGATTGAAGAAACAAGTACTAAAAGCAGTCCCAGGCCATATGGACTCATGGGTACAAAGATGTGGAACATTACTTTTGCAAAATATCCTGTTCTTTCCCTACCTACTTCAGGGAGAGTAACAGACAAACCTCGTCGGTTGTCACGTCGGCCACGGGCAGGAGTGGTAACTCGGCTTCCAGGCCTTGCAGGGGTAGGCATAAGTCGTCTTCAGCATTGGTTCAGCACAATTCCATCAACCCCAGACAACCCAACCATCATCCATCCTCCCATTGAGAAACAGTAACATCATGAGACAATACCATGAATAAGACCTGAACCCTCTCCTAATACCGTTGGTGCTCAGACCCATGCCCAGTAAGGTGACACTATCATTATCTAACTATCCTTCAAGCTTCTTGCGGGTGTCTATGATCCTTCTTTCATTCAATTTGTCTTCCCTCCTCCAAAGTAGTGTCTATTTTATGTGCTTGATATTCAATTTTTGCAAGTATTCCTTTGTTATCAGCTGTAAATGCTTGCCCTTGACTAAAAAAACATTGGTCTTTCTCCTTTGGCCTCCCCATATAGCTGAAATCAATTACTTTCCTCCTAAACGAAACAGTCCAGACAACTACAGATGAACTGAATGACTGCAATACCTATTAGGAGTTTTGCTGGCTTCCAATGTGGACGCCTCCTCACTGCTAGGCATTGCCCCAAACACACGAAACACATTGCTGTTGCACATGCAAGCTTACAAATTGTCAGCATTTTCTTCTTATTTCTCTGATCCATTACCAAAGTAGCTGTGCATGTTGATGACAGAATACCAGTGGGCAATGTGGTTGAGGAATTTCACTAATCTCCTTATCTTCTGCCTGCACTATCCGAGAGGATGGCTAAGGGCATAATCTCAATTGCCCACAAGGCTCATATGCAGGCCATGAAAGCTGTTGCAAGTTTAAAACAAAGCCATGTGGCCATCTGTAGAGGTTGCCAATACCTTACACCAAACAAGACTATGTGCTCTCAAGTCTCCAACAAAATTCTTTCGATGCATTGCATAGGAAACAAAAGCATACATACCTGTAAGAGCCAGTAGCCACACGCTCGCCATCTCCACTTAGACAGCACTCGAACTTGTCAAAGATCGAGTCATTCTCATAAAGATCACACAGCTGCCAAATCCAGATTGAGCCACAATCAGTCCAGCTTTGCCAGACTACACATAACCTCCATTGCTCCTTAGTGTTGGAAACAGAAACTGGCAATTCAAGTTCTTTCATACCACCTCAGAGTCTACAAGCTTAGGCGTGTCTGTGCGAAACTCCTGTCACTACAAACTAGTACTGCTTCATATATATTCACATCAGGTGCACTTCTCATGACTATCTAAAGGTACACAACAGTAATTGGCATTGTCTTTGGCAGTCCCAAAACCAACCCCAGCATAAGGCAATCTTGAGATGAGGCCCCACCTGGGTGACAAATAATCCAAGCAGACTTACACTACACTATTGCAACAATATATCTGCAGACTTCAGACATGCTCAAAGAGTCACAGAAGACAACTGATAAGATCAGACCACCCACCTTAGGCCGCAGGTACTCATGAACTCTGAATGTAGCAACAGGTGCAGCTTCCATGTTTACATCCCACAACTGCATAATGCAGCACCAGAACTTAGTACTCCAAGATAAGTTTCAGTACAACAGCAATAAGACTTCAATTGCAAACCTATGGATAACCAAACATCTCTAGGAATCCAGTCCACCAATAATTCTGGTGTGCAAATTTCAGCTTGGAGAAAACTATCTGAAGATCAGACTTTCAGTTACTGTGATCAACAGCTGTATGGCTTATGCAAGATTCTATCCTGGTCAGGATCTCAGATAGCAGAACACCAATATTAAGTAGACAAGCACACCTTGAGGGTCATGTAGTCACGGCTGAGTATGTAGCGACCACCTCTTGCAAACTTGATATCAGAGATGGATGCAATTATCTCTGTGAAAAATGATCTTGTTCCCAGTGGCTCAGACTCCTCAAATCTAAGCAATCATTTCCAACCAGCAACTGGGTCAACAAAAACCAGGACTGAAAAATGCCCATCTAAATCTTGAAAGAGAATTAAGTGAACATGCTTGTACGGTGTTAGAAGAAAGAGGAGCCTGTACAGAAACAGAGTATTGTTCCTCAATTCCTACCCTTCCAATAAACCCAGGCAATTGGAAATACTGAAGAGGCATCATCAAACTGTGTACAAGTTTGGCTTTGTCATTGCAAATTGAGCATAGATCCAAACACCAGTAACTAATTGGTTCCAGAGATGTGGAGAAAGGAACCAAAGGGAGATGCATCATTGGACTGGGAGGCGGCACCATACAGCTTAGAGTGTCTGTCACAGAGTGCTGACTGGCGCATGTCAATGAGGCGAATGGAGCCCTTGCTGCTACTATATGCCAGCATGTTGCAGTGCGTTGGGTGGAATTCTGCAGAGGTTATCACCTCTGCTTGTTCCATAAGAACACAAACAAAACCACAGTGAATTGTTGGCTTTGATAACAACCAATCTTCCAACACTCCACCTTCCAGCAGTAAAATTGACTCAGGTGGCCTCAACAACTCAGTCCATCCATCACCAGAAGTTGAGAGCTCCCATTGCAGGTTCAGAAGGGTACCTGTGAGGTCTTCCATGTTGACTGGTTTTATATCAACAATGTTGAAACTTTGATCACTAACTTCAAGGTTCCATAAATTTATCCTCAAATCATCAGCCGATATGTATGTTTCACAGTCACTGCATAGGAAACACAATGGAACAAAGCCAAGCTAATTAGAGCTGTAATTATTTGAGTCACAAACTACCAGTATACATGCTCAATGCAGTTTCTCAGTTACATACCATTCAGTTCTGTTCCTTATGGTCAAATGATCGGATACATACACCAAGTCTATTAATTACATGTCAACAAGTCTTGTCCAACCATGAACTCGCCCAGCCAGAAATCTCTCAATTTGGAAGGGACGTGCTTAGAAGTACCTGTTGTTGGAAACAGAGTTGATATGGTATGCATGTGCATTAGCATACACCCTCCTACATCTGGCCACCAGAGCAGTCTCGTTGCTCCAAACCTAAATTCACTCAGCACATTTCTAGTCAGTGGGCATAGTCCTGCTAACTCTCTTAATAGCAGCATATTGCTTTCTGCGCAGTTTTTCAAGCAGACACAAAAACATGTCACCTGGACATCAAACAGCAGGGTAAAAACAAAGGACCACTAATGGAGGCTTCTGTGCAGTGATTGGTGATTTACAACATCCTAAAACTCATACAACTCAACAGACCATCCCTCCATCATCACAATAAAGGAAGTGCAGACTAGACATGGCAGTTCTAATAGCACATCCACACAGTTTAGACACCAAAAGTCTTTGAAAATGTAGGAGACAAACAACAACCAAGGGCAGATGTAACGATGGAATGCCGCCAGGGGGAAAATCAAAGTCATTGCCAATAAGAGGAGGCTGTGGCACAGCTCCACCATTCATTGACAGCCGAGGGGTGAAACCTCTTTGGCCAAGAACCGGATTGCTGCTTGTCAAGCTCCCATTCCCCAACCGCAAGGTGGGATCTAGATTAAGATTGGAGACGTTCTTTAACTTCTTCTCTGACACCTGTGGCAGACCAGGCTGTCAGACTCATTCAACTGCACCTATCCTCTTGTTTCCCTATCTCTGAGAGGCTGAGCAACCTTCTGATAGAGGGCAAGAGACCTCAAAGCATACATATAATAAGAACACTGAAGACCATGACAATATACTACTTCAAGGCAAAAGCTAACAAAAAACAAGCCAGAAATGACAAAAAATCTACAGAATGAAGCAGGGCAGTCAATGCCGGTCCTGTCATATAAACTAGTGTTATCACAGCAGAGACTCACACCACAGATCCTTGCAAACAATTGCCAAAATCACATGTCAAAGATGTATTGACTGTGCCAAACAACAGAATACAATGTAGCAGTGCAAAACTCAAATGCAGACCAAAACCCAAAGCTGATTGGTACCTTCCACAGTTTAATGGTTTTGTCATTTGTAGAAAGTAGAAACCGAGCACCGTTGGCAGTCTGACACCACCTGATTTTATTGATCTTCTCTTCTATCTCCAAACTCTTTAAGTAGTCAAACTGCAGTCCAAGGTACACAAGTTAGCTGGAAACAATCTCCAGCCACAGAAGACAACATAGATTTGAGGTCTATGGACCCAAATTTGACTAGAGCCAACCCTAGAGTTCTTGTTCATACCTCTAGCTCATTTAACATATCCTGGTATTAGGACTTTCAATGTTGTACACAATGATGTACAATATCTCTCTCAAGCACATGGCTGACAAGATTGCAATGCTCTTGTGCAAAAAATAGCCTCCAGAAACCCCTTGAGCCCACATCAAGCGAGAAGTGAAACATTACCTCTGGTTCATGACTTTGAAATTCTGTTGAATAGCGATATTCTGGATGCCTAGGACCCAGAGAATCAGCCCTTTCCAACTCCCTTCGAGCTCGTTGCTGCCATTTGAATCCATTGCACGGTGTTAGAATGCAGGTTGAAGAACATATACTCACCTCTCACTGAAACCCCATCTAAAGTAATCAAAAAATAAAAGACATGAATCCCTTACTTCTCTGCTTTCAGTCCTCTCAAACAGCACAACGCGTCCTCCCCTGTCACCAGTTGCCAAGTGCTCGCCACTCTTGTCAAACTCAATGGCAGAGATGATGTCCACTGCAACAAGTCAATCAACTGTATCTCAAGCTCCTCACAATTAAAAAATTCTTAAGAGTGCTGCCAGATCTCATTTGTGTCACAGCTTGCTACAAGCATGACTCCATTGCCGCTTTGATTTGTGAAAAGATTTCATATGCTTGAAGAGGCACAAGAAAAGGCAGAGGCAGTTGAAATCCTGGAGTGCAAGGAATAGTATCTACATTATCATCACCAACATGCTATGCAAGAATAGGTTCATCTAAAGAAAACTGAATTGAAACTCAGGTTTTTCACATTTTGACATCCCTCAACACATCCCGTCACCATTGCAACACTAAGTCAACATATCCCATCACCATGGCATGCACATAACACAAGCTACAAGGCCCTCTGATCCATTTCCCCAAAATGCACATCATTGCTTAGGCCTATGCTAAGTAAAACCCTGCGAGAAAACACACAAAACCTGGGAACTGCACTCAGAAGGCACGGAATAAGAGCCATTTCCGTAGTGGCTGCTCCAATGGGGTCCGGTGTACATGTGAGTGTGCTCTGGATACAGGGACTACATCTAAAATTTTGCTGGCTTGACCTTTCATGCCCTGTTCTCATCAGGAATCAATGCAGATGCATAACCTAAAAGCCACAGCCAATAAAAAATACTAAACTGTCAACTTTCAAGTAGGAAGGCCAGATTATTAGGTCCTCAGAAAAAATGGTTCAAAAAGCTTATCTGGAGATTGTCACAATGTACAGAGCAGGGAATGATGGCTCACAGAAGACTGATGCCACAGGAGGCATGAGTCAATCATTTGACCAGTAGGGCTATTACCTCCTTCTCAAGGTGGGCACTGTTCTACCTACTACAAACCAAGCAGAGTTGCAGTTCACTAATCTTCCCTGAATGACTCAAGAGCCCTTCCAATCCAATCCACCACAGTGCAAAACTGTTCTGACCAGGAACAGCAATATTGTAACCAGAGTGCCCATGCTGGTCACATTTAGCATACTGGCAATGGTATCCATGACACCAAACCACTTGCCAAAGTCAATATAAACCCCAACCACTCAGCTTTGATGCTCAAAAGCACAAAACACAACAGAAGAACGTTCACAAACACTTTGTGAAACTGGGAAAGCACAGAAATTCACACTATGGCTGAGACTTGCTACTGTGGCTTAAGCTTAATCTTCCTTGCAAAGCCCCTTAGGTTATCACACATTGGGATGACTGCTTAACACAGTAACCTGCCATTATTGTAGCTGGGCTGAACTCTTAGGATAAGCATCTAGCATGTATGTCCCTGTGGAGATTTGAAACCAGAATGTAGCAAGTCCAAAGGTGGCCATCGGTCCACCTTTCAACCAGTCAGTTGGATTGGCTTGCTTGCTGGTCACCATAATCAACCAAAACAGAGGAATGTTCCTTCACAGAAAAAAAAAATAACACATACACACATAGCCTACAGGGGTTCCTTACCTTCTTGGACTTCCTCTCCCGCAGCACGCTCTCCAAAGACTTGAGAGAATTTCCAGTCGAGGACAGACTGTTGCTCCTGCTGTTGCTGGCTCACGGATGCGGACGACCCGCCGCCTCCTCCTCCTCCTCCTCCCGCACTCATCATCTTCTCCTACCACCTCCCAAAACACTGTCTCTCTACCGCAAACCCTAAAATGCTGCTGACTACCACGACTCACAACAACAAACTCGAGCTTCCCCCCATCTACAGCCACATTGCACATAGCACCAGACACTCGTTCCGTCCTCCTCCTCTTCCTCTTCCTCCTGCTCCTCCTCTCCCTCTCCTCTCCTCCATAGCTTCCGGGACTTGCCTCTAGGACATCCGACCACCAAATCCGCCGAGAATTAGGTCATTGGAAAGCTCAGCACAGGAAGCAGTCACGGGAGCACAGAACGACGCCTGTTTACCACCATATGCGCAGCAATGGTGCGCTGCAGAAACTGTACAAGGGTAACGAGCGGGTGCATCACCCCTCTCACCCCCTCCTCCAAAAACAGACACTGACAAAACAAAACACACTGTGATCGCCAGCCACGCTCTCTAACCTCGTGCCCAGCCTCTGGTCCTTTCTCCCCCCATGCTGCCCGCTGCCCAAAATTTCCGCCCGCACGGTTTTTTCTTCCTAACTTCACCATTTGGTAGGTAGGTAGGTAGGTACCAGGTACCAACTGTCCACTGCCCGACACGCTAATACACATTTTTATTCTACATTTACTTATTCCTCCACCAATAGCAACCTGCCCACCTCGGGTTATTTTTTCCCCACACTGCCCGCTACCCACAGTTTCCGCCCGCATGGTCTGTTCCTCCTTACTTCACGATTAGGTAGGTAGGTAGGTATTAGGTACCAACTGCCCGCTGCCCAGCTGCTGCATGTTTTTCTTCCCTGACCCCACAAATAGCAACTGCCCACTGCCCAACTAATTCATGATTTCTTCCTTACTCCACCAATAGCAGCAGCTGCCCACTGCCCGACTGGTGCATGTTTTCTCCCTTGCTACAGCAATAGCAACTGCCCACTGCCCGACGGATGCAAAAGCCCACATTCCAGAAATCCCGGGCAGGCTTATGATCTTTCTGCAAACCTGAGCTCCCTTCTTCTTCTTCTTTTTTTCAGAAATTTGGCTTTTGCTTGGAAAATCAAACTCTGTTGAGCATTTTAGAGAAAAACATGCAAATAGAGTGGTTTTTTTTTGGGTGCAAAATTATGCCAAAATACCAAAAATAAACATAAAAAGAGAATATTATGTCCCAATATTCTCTTTTTTTGAAAAAAAAAAATCCAATTTTCCAAAAGAAATGTTGGAAATTTTTTTGGGCCACATTTGGAATCTGATTTTAGTTTAGTAGCATGTTTTTAACTAGTTTTTTTTACTATTTAAAGTGATGATGGATGAAAATCAAACAATGAAATTAATATTATTAATTAATATTTATTATTATTATTATTAGATTTATTTATTTTTTATTAGATTAATTAAGCTCCATGAAATAGCTTTCTTTATAATAACAAAAAAATCAAACACCACATTTATGTAAAGGAGAAGACCTACTACTTGTGCAGGTCTGCCATAACTTAAGGGCGGTAGCCCCAAGGCATAGGCCTTTAAATGACGCCATTCTTAGGGCTAGGACCCGCAAATTACGGGACGGCCGCAGGGGCATGCCATTCATCACCGGTGTGAAGTCAAGGGAGGCCCTAAACCCAATTGGAAACACAAGACAGTTTTGAAACTAACTAGTGGACTTATATTATTTTTTAAATTTTTCAATATTTCTACAAATATCATAATTATTGTCAAAGTTGCCAAGATATTAAAGTATGTGTGAAGCCAGGACCCACAAAAAATAATAATAATAATAATAATAACAATAAAATAACATGCAAATTTACCTATTTATGATATCTTGAAGGATTTTAGTTTCTTTTAGAGGGTTTTTTTTTAAGATTGTATATTTTTGCATGGTGAAATATTTGAATTTCCATAATTCTTCTTTTGCATTAAGATTTTATTTATTTATAAATGTAAATGGCAAAGCCACAGTGTGACACACCCCTTGTTGCTACTGTTACTAGGTAGAGAGATGTGTGTAGAGGGTTAATAGTTAATATATAACTAACCACCATGGTTAGCTATGGGATAGGAATACAATGATAAAGTGTTTACTCAAAAATTTGTCATTGTATCTCAATTATGATCAATAGTAATAATTTTCTTCTTTTTTTCATATATATAATAAAGGTAATGGTAATGCAATGGTTAAGAACCAACTTTTTCTTTTCAAGGAATAAATTTTGAGTTCAAATCTTTTTTTCTCAAATGTTCATTCAAAGATGAAGGTGGGATCTTCGAATGTTTTTTTCTCTACAAAATTTCATTCATTTTCCTCAGTCAAGTTGCCCAAGGGAAAAAAAAAAAAAAATTTAAAAACAAGGTCAAGCTTTAAAAAATAAATTAAGGAGAAATGAAATTGAGATCACACTTTCCCCCAGGGACCTTTGGCTACATTTCAAAGAGGAAATCATCCATGGAAAAATATTATTAGAAGTTGCTACAAAAGGATGAATGCTTCATCTCATTTTCTTTTCAATCTTTTAAATCTTTTCATCCCAAGCTAATCATTCTAATTCTACAGTAGGAACCAAGGCCAAGAAGAACAAGAACAAGAACAATTCAACACATTCTTCAATTGGGTAAACTAACTTCATCCTGATTCACAAAGATGAAACTGGTAAAGAGAATTTTGAAAGAAATTGGGTGTGACTGAATTTCTGCTGAAAATTGGATCATCCAATTTGAGGAGGATAAGTAGGAATCTCTCTTGGTGTCAGAAATCAGTGATGTGTACAATTTTGAGAATCTTCTTTCTTTCTCTCCACTGAGTTGGCACATGTGAGAGGTGATGACAAGGCAGCAACAGCAACAGCAACAGCAGCAACAGCAACATTAGAGATCAGCTCAAAGACTCACTCCCCCATTTGAATGGGGTTTTTTAAAACCTTCTCTGTATACAGACCAGGCAAGGTTTACAGGGTTAGTGTAGAAAATATACAGAAATGTAGAGGGTCTGTGGAATTACCTGTGGGGTTTTGGCGCATTACACTTGTGTTGTGTGTTGTCAAATGGCAAGCGATGGAAGTTTCACAATCTATATAGTAAGAAAAGCATGCAACTTGAAATTACACTCTCTGTCAGGGTCTTACTGCCTGTTGCACACTCTGTTATGGCAGTAAGAAAGATTGTATTACCTTCAATCACGCTATGACTGCGGACGTGGTTGGTTGCCATTCTTCATCTGCTTCTTCTCTGTCTTCTCCCTCGCATGTGGCACTGTTCCTCGAGGTGCAACACAAACAAACTTGATGTATCAGCAGAGCTCTCTGCAAGTTAAGCTGTCTGTGGCAATATATATCAAAGAAGAATTTCCTGTATGAAGCAATCTGTCAGTAGACTGAGGTCTAACAATTCCTGCCTGCTGCCCTCTGCCAATGATCCTGCATGTCAGAACCTTAGTCAGTCATTTCAAAGTTCTGTATCAACAATTTTTTTCCATGAGAAATCTGACCAGATTTGAAGCTTTACTTGGCACCAGGAGGAACACTGACTTTCTGGTATGAATGTGAATTACTACTCTCTCACCAGATTTCCTCATCACCAATCCCATTCTATATTCCCATCTTATTGTGAAGGGTGAGCTGCCCCTTCTGCCATAGCTTCCAGACTCTTTCTCAAGAGTAGTAACTTCTGACACACAAGTGAAAAACAGCATGAATTCAACTACACAAGAACTTTCAGAGTTGACGAAAACAACAGCAGCTTCACTCCACTCCGTGGAATCCAACAAAGTGGAGTTACTCAATCCAGCAAAGTGGAGGTAC
>Ga0116229_10009031_pt1 | contig 15325 bp, 11 predicted proteins | sample S1TSphgellanicum_3_FD_87313 | JGI IMG/M metagenome (GOLD analysis project Ga0116229, IMG submission 87313) | Host-associated microbial communities from peat moss isolated from Minnesota, USA - S1T2_Fc - Sphagnum magellanicum MG | ecosystem: Host-associated > Plants > Peat moss > Unclassified... | reverse complement strand
GACGATGTCGACGGTCGCACTCGTATGCGCACCGAGGATCGTGTCAGGACCCGCGGTAAGCCGTACGGTCACCTTCTCCGTCCCGCTGAACAACGGTGCCGTGGACACCGGGATCGTGAATGATTTGTTGGCCGAGTCACCGTCCGCCCACTGGAGTTTCCCACTCTCCGGTGTGATTTGCTGACCGGCGACGGCCGCCGCCACATAGTAAACATAAGAGACCGAAATCGCACCGTGGTCGCCTCCGTTGCGCACGGCCGTGACGGTGGCGGACCCAGCAGTCTGCTGGACGGTAAATGTGGACTCGGACAGTGACACCGCACCGTTCGCGCTCCAGGTGGGGTTCGTCTGCGCGTGGGCCGACATGGCGGCGGACCCTAAATCCACGAGAATCGCAATTTGGGCGGACACCATGACGGCACGCACGACTGGGAGGCGGAACTGATTCATCGGGACAATCCCTCGAGAAATTCTGTTTGAAAATATCGACCACTCCGGCTGGACGATCGAAGACAGCGCTTCAACGGCACGCAAAATATTTGTTTGCAGACTCGATCACGCTCCGCCCTCATGGGTTCTTATACGATAGGGTCGCGGGAGGGACGACCTGTCGTCATTTGCAGACGCGGCTCTAGACGACCCGGCCCCACCACCCCCACCACCGTCCGCGACCCTGTCGAACATGCGGCAGGCCAGGTCCATCACGACGATGACCGGCACTGATTGCCGATCCTCGACCGCACGGCGACCTTCCGGAACCCGCCGCGTCGAACCCCCTTGTACCTGCGGTCACCACCACGCGCTTTGGATTTCGGGGACGTTCTCGAATGTCGAGCATCGACTGATACGCTCCATGCCGGACGGGAGTCACGCCCGTGTCCCCGAAGAGCGTGCTTCGAGCACGACGCGGGTTCCCAACGCTAAGCGCGGATGGAGCGAGTGATTCGAGCGCCCTGCAATCTCGATGCGCTTGCGAAACGGCTGGAGTGCGAAGCCGCGCACAGTTTCATATCGAGTGCTCGGGTGATTTCGAATCGAGCGTCGAGGCGAAGCGCCGCAGGCTGCGTCGAGATACCCGCGAGCGACAGATTTTTCCCGGCAATTTTCGCGTGCCGCAGCGACGCGCGGCCCGCAGAAAAAAACCGGCCGCTCGTATCGGCCGACTCCCGCAAAAGTTTAGCACTCGATCCAATTTTGTTGAGACGTCTCGCAGAAGTGCGCGATCTCGGCAGTCGCCGCGACACGACACTTTGATTGCCTCGGGATACGTCGGGAGACTCCGCGACAGTTGCATGACCGCGGAGCTTTTTCTTCGTCCATGCGAGCGTTCTCAAACTCACGAGGGATATGGGATATGTCCAAGGCAAACGACGTCTTATCGAAAGCATGCAGGCTGTCAATTCTTGCGGGAGCTGCTTTGCTCGGCGCTGGATGCGGTCAGAGTCAAAGCAGTTCTGCTGACAACGGCACTTCCGATGCATCGTCCCAGAGCGCGAGCATTTCCAGCAACGCGGCGCAGGGCTCCAGCACCGTCGAATCGGACACCGTGTCGTCGAACCCGGTGTCGTCGAGCCCTGCGTCAACGAGCCCCGCATCGTCGAATACGAGCCCTGCGTCAACTAACCCCGTATCGTCGAGCCCCGTATCGTCGAATCCCGTATCGTCGTCGGTGTCGTTGAACCCTGCGTCAACGAGTCCCGTAACCTCGAACCCCGCATCGTCGAACACGGTGTCGTCGAAACCTGTATCGTCGAATCCCGCGCCGTCGAATCCCGCGCCATCGAATCCCGCACCGTCGAATCCCGCGCCGTCGAATCCCGCGCCGTCGAATCCCGCGCCGTCGAATCCCGCGCCGTCGAATCCCGCGCCATCGAATCCCGCGCCATCGAATCCCGCGCCATCGAATCCCGCCCCGTCGAATCCGGCGCCATCGAATCCGGCGCCGTCGAATCCGGCGCCGGCGCCGCTCGTCAGCAAGTCGATCAAGGCATGGGTGACCTGCGATCCCTCGATCGACGAATCGGCGCAGCTCGAAGCGGCGATCGATGCGGCTGCGAACAACGCGTTCAACCTGGTCATCGACTGCCCCGTTCGCTTCCATACCGGCACGGCATGGACACGCAGCATCCCCGTTCCCGACGGCGTGACGATCTCGTTTTCGGGTGCTGGTGAGTTCCTGATCGTCGATGGCGGTCCGCCGGCGTTGCTGATCGCCCATCCGGAATTGGTCTCGTTCTTCGACTGGAACATCACGGCTCTTTGATGTGAGAGACTTATCGGGTCGCTCGTGAGGCTATCGCGTGAAAGGTCTGTCAATGTCAAGAACGGTCGCGCTGTACCACAACATTCTATGGGCGAAATACAAGGGACTCGTATTCTCCAGCCTCCTGACTCAATCGCGCTCGGCCCAAATAGACCCTTCGTTCGTGCAAATTGCCGAAACCCACGGGTCCAGGATCGGCTTGAGCTCGATCGACCTCTCGTATCACAAATATCGGTATCGACTGTTGTTTCGGGGAGCGATCGACAAAATCTCGGGTGCGCGGATGATCCCTGCCCTGATTCGCGATTTGTGGCGACATCCGACTGAATTGGTCGTACTGCCCGGATATCACCTGAGCGGATATTGGGCGATGCTCTTGTTCTGCATGATTTTCCGGCGCAAGCGGGCCGTGTTTTGCGACGCAACCGCTTTCGATCAATCGCGCGGCGGCATCAAGGAATTGGCCAAAGGCCTGTTTTTTCGGGCTTGTGACGGCGTCTTCTGTTACGGCCTCCGAAGCAAGGAGTACATGCTCGGTTACGGCGTCGCCGAATCGAAAATCATCTTCCCGTGCCAGGCGGCTGCACTGCCCCCTGGCTACAATGCGGACGAAGTGCTCGCCTTCTATGCGAGGGAAACCCTGAATTACGTCGCTCCGCCCCGATTCATCTACATCGGCAGGCTGCATGCCGAAAAAGGCCTCGACGAGGCGTTGATGGCACTGAAGAAAAATCAGCAAAGGCATCCCGGCGCAAGTCTTGACTTGTTCGGGTCAGGACCGATCGGCGAGGAGCTCCGGGCCAAGACGCAGGAACTCGGACTCGGCGCTGCAGTGACCTTTCACGGCAGCAAGGACCTGGACGAAATAGCCCCGTTTTTGCTTCGCAGCACGGCCCTGATATTGCCGAGTCATAGTGAACCTTGGGGCTTGGTCGTCAACGAAGCGCTGAGCTATGGATGCCCCGTCGTCGTGAGTGATCGCTGCGGCTGCGTCCCCGAACTCGTGATCGATGGCGTCACGGGATATTCGTTTGAGACCGGCAACATACAGTCCCTCGCTGCGGCCATGGAAGCGGCTATCCAACTCAACACCTGCCGTCGCCGCCTCGCCGAGGCGTGCCTGCGCACCATTTCGATCTACACGCCCGACAAGGCCGCTGCCCGAATTCTCGACGGCTGCAACAGAATTCTCGGCGCGCAATTGACCGATACGAGCATCGTGCCAGGGCGTTGAGCTGGGGACACGCAAGTCGTCCCACGGCGGCGTGCGCATCGTGCCTAACTGTGAGAGCAAGGCGGCGTGCGCATCGTGCCAGGGCCGCGCGCATGCCTTGCCACGGCGGCGTGCGCATCGTGCCAGGGCCGCGCGCATGCCTTGCCAGGGCGGCTCGACGGATCAATTCACGATATTGCTTGCCGTACTTGCCTGCCAGACATCGACATGGCGGATGGTCACCGGCTGATTGAGCCCGGTGCTCAGGATCAGCCACAAGTGCTCGCGATCGATGATTCCCCACTCCCAGGGTTGATTGACCGGCGGCGGGGGCTGGTCACCGAGGAGGGTCCACTGCGTGGTAGGCCCGACTTGATTCCGATCGAAGAAGAACTTCGCATAGCCGGGAGTCGTGGGCGTTGCGGGCCTCCACGCGAAGCCGTAGCGATGATACTGCGTGAAATCCGTGCCCACGGGAACGATCCGGAGGCCCGTCTTGTACGGCATGCCGCCCTGGCAAAACCCCGCCGGAGCACAGGTGGTCTTGTAGATACCATACCAGTCGTGCATCGAAGCGGAGTACGCGTTCGGGGGAGTGCCGGGCGCGAGCCTCATGAATTCGAGCACATCCACCTCGATGTTGTGCTTATAACCGGGCGGCTGGCCGATCCACTGATTGCCATCCGGGATGAAATTTCCCTCGATCGGCAGTGCCCAGAATGCGGGCCAGTCAGCCTTCGGACCGGTTCCGGCCGCGGCAACCTGCCGAGGATCGAACTTGAGCTCGGCTTCCACATAGGCGCCCCCGCCGATACTGGTGCCGACAAAATTGTTCGGTGCCCCGGGAACTCGTACCGCGCTCACGATGCTGCCGTTTATGTTGCCGAGCAAGGTGAGGGAACCGTCCGAATTGATCTGCACGAAACTCGGATCAGTGTGGTACCCATACAAATCCCAGTTGTACCACTGAAAACCTGGCTGCTTCGTGGCGCCGAGGTCCACCGTACTGGTCGTGAACGTGGAGGAAAAACTGTTGATGGTATATCCCATCGCGGCCGCGGGTTGCGGCGGGTCCGCGATCGCCTCGGACGAGAATGCCAACGCACAAATCACGGCCAACAGGGATTTCAACGCTGCACGATACTTCATGAGGGGTCCACCAAAGAGGTTATCGGGATGGCTCGGCGGCCGCTGGAAAGCGGCTCTGACCCGGGCGCAGCAGGGGCAGAACGCGCCGAACCGTGAGGAACGCGCCCAGCATCATGAGGGGCACCCAGGCCGATCTTCGGGAAAGTCCGGGTCCGGTCAGGTAAGAGGCGAGGAATATGACGAGACACGCGAGCAGAATGCCCTTCAAGTGGCGGTCCGCTTCGGAACGGAGCTTCGTGCTGAAGAACGCAATCAAGAACAGCTGGCTCAGCAGCCCAAGGACGCCGAAATGGAACAGTGAGGCAAGCAGGCCATTATGGATCTCCAGTCCCAAGGGCAGATCCTCGAGCGAATAGCCATTTCCGAAGAACATCGTCCGCGCATCGATCGACCCGATGGTTTGCTGCCACTGCATCTCCCTGTCCTGGAGCGTGGAGTAATTGCCCTGCGACTTTTCGAGAATGGCGAGCCTGTCGGTCAAACCGCCGAGCGCGCCGGCCGAGAAAGCCACCACGAAACCGAAGGTGCCGACGAGTCCCCCGATCGTGAGCAGCCGGTAAGCCTTCACGTAAATGCAAAAGGCGACCATTGCCGCCCCCAACCCGATGATCGAGGTCAAGGAGGCCGAGTATTTGATCGACACCAGGTTGACCGCCGCCATCAAGATGAACCGAAACCGCTTCCCGGTATAGAACACCATGCCGACGCTCATCACGATCCCGAAAGCGGCGATCTCGCCTGCTTCGAGCGGGTGCTCGGCGAGGCCCGCCATGCGCGTCGTATCCGCGATCTCGGTGGTCACCGCTCGCAGGCCCGTCAACAACCCCAGTCCGCCCTGCAAAATACAGACCCCGGAACAGGCGGTCGCCGAGATGCATAGCAAGGAGACGACGTCGACCACGGTCAGGATCTTCCGATTGACCACGACGTAGGACAATCCGACCACCGCACCCAGCGCCACGACCAGTTTGACGACCTTGACGATGTGTTCGATCGGGTCGAAGCTCGAATACAACGAGACGATCCCCGCGAGCGCGAGCAGCCCGATGCCGGAAACTGCGAGGCGGAATTCGCTCACCGGCACACCGCGATCCTTCGGCACGTACAAGAGTGCGGCGACGAACGCGATCACGGAGAGATAATCGAACACGGTGATGTCGAGGACGCGCAGCACCGGCGCAAAGGCGAACAGCAGACACAGGGTGCAAATGAATTTTACGAAGCGCTGATACATAGGATGTCGCCTGGTTGCCGCCGGAACCGCGCCTGCGTCAGCGGGCGCTGCCGGAGGGCTGCCATTGATTCGAACGTCTGCATCGACCTCGCATGGCGCGGTCGGGATGATGAGCGGAATGCCCAACCCGGCCCGACCGCGCACACGATATACCACCGCGGGGCATTTGACGATGGTCGCCTCGCGGCGGCGTCCTCGAGCCCGGCCGACGCCGGCCGCGCACGATGTCGGGTATCGCTAAACCGGCGCATGCGGGTCCGACCGATGGTAGCGATAAGAGCCGAAAAACAGCATGACCGGGAGTGCCAAGCCAAACGACAGAAAGAGCACGTCGACGACACGAATGCCGGACAGCCAGTGCTGGGAGATGGCTGCGATGGCCACGGCCGCCACCGAGACGGCGGCGGTTCCGTAGGAGACGAATTTCGCCTCGCCGATCGCGTAGAGCAGCATCGTATAGGTCTTCTGCGCAACGATCGCGGCCAGAAAGATACAGAGCGCCAGCACATCCCACCGGTCGCCGCGTACCTTCAGCTTGAACATATGATCCACGTAGAACGGTCCGCCGAGCAGCATCAGGCCGCCGACGATCACTCCGTATCCGACCCCGGCGACGATGAAATATTTGTGCAGGACCAATCTTCGGTCCGGCGCCATCGAGCCCCAGCGCGTGGAGACGTACGTGGTGAGGGGGAACAAGATCAAGAGCAGCGGCGACATGAAGCTCTGAAACAGCCTCATGAACGTGCCCGCCCATGCGGCCATCGCCGTTTCTCCGACGAAACTCAGCCAGTACACGGACAGGCCGAGCTGCGCTCCGACCGTGCCATCCGCCAACGTCACACCGAGCGCAGGTGCCAGCATGCCGCGCCACCCGGTGATCCTGCCCTTGCGCAGGAACGGACGTTCGACGATCAGTACGCCAATGGTTGCGGCGCTCGCGAGAAAGTTGGGCAGCTGAATGGCGAGCGCCGACAGCACGACGCTGCCCTTCGGGATCCCGATGAAGATCACCGAGGCATAGACGATGGTTTGAAAGACCATCTGGAAGGCCGCCGTTACGTAATGTTCGTTGTAGCTCGCCCGCAGGTTGTCGAAAGTGTTGAAAAAGCCGGAAGCGATCGGAAAGAGGCTTATGACGATGAATGTGCGCGTACTCCACGATCTTCCCGTCACCACAACGAGGATCACTGCCCCGAGCAGCGCGGTGACCGCCATCACGCACGTGGTCGTGACGAAGACATCGGCTTGCTTGCCTTCATCGAGCGCACCGACCGCGGTCGCCAGGAGCCGCCGCCCCACGGCATTGATTCCCCCGAAAGGCAATGAACACACCGAGCCCACGGCAAGCGCCGACAAGAGCTCGCCGTAACTCGATTGCCCGATCGCCTTGCTGATGAGGGGCAATATGATGAAGACGGCCGCGATACCGGGCACCTTCGCCGCAAAATTCAACACCAACGACGCCAAAAGGCGCTGTCGGTTCGACGCGGGAACCAGCCGGCGCCAGGAGACAGGGATCATGGCAGAGCGTCGATCTCGCCTGGGTTGACCCCGACATAATAAATGGGAGTCCGCTCGCCGGACGGCTTTTCCGCCTGGACTTCTTGTTTCAACCAGACGGTCGGCATGTCGCCGAGGAACGCGGCCCAACGCGAATAGGTTGAGTTCGAGCCGACCAGCAATGACGCTCCGGACATCACCAGGAGGTCCGTGATGTCGGAGCCCGATCGGTAAACTTCGGCGCCCAAATCGATCAGCGGTTTCAAGTCTTCGGCATTCCCATCGGAAAACACCAGGACCCTCCGGTCCGGATGGCGCTGTCGCAGCGCCGCAAGCACGTCTCTATACCAGGTCATTGGAATGCGGACGTTCGCGACGGTGCCGCTGACGAGTCGGTCACCCACCACCTGGATGAAGTCTCCGAGTCTCACGTGGACCGCAATGTATCCACCCGCGCCCCAGCTATGCCCACTCGGTATCGGATGATTCACGATTGCCAGCAACCGCTCCCGCAAGACGCCGCGGTAGGGGTGCAGACCGACGAACGTGAATTTATCGCTGCCGACGATGTTGAGGACACCCGGCAGCAGTTCGGGGTCCTTCTGCGGACTGACGCGAACGATCGAGCGCCGCCTGAAGCCGCGGGTCAGCACCCACAGCTTCGCAATCCCACGAATTTCGCCCCGATAGGGCTTGAACATCCTGAAATACATACGCTTGCTGCTGTTGCGCCCGATCAGTCGCGCGAGCTTGATCGAAAACCAGGGTGGCGTCACGACGTCGGCGCCGTAGCGCTGGGCCAGCACGACCGCATGAAAATAGTTGAAGAAGCTGTTCCCCAGGCCGTGACCGGACACGCGGACGAACCACAGATCGAGGCTGCTGCCCAGTGCCGGGAATACGACGGTCTTAAGCTTGGCCATCGACTCTCATCGGGGTCAAAAGTGCAGGGTCAGCGCCAGGGCCGCGATCGTGTCGGTGAAGTTGGGCACCAGTTGATTCGAATCGTGAACTTCGTGCCTGATCGACGCATTCAGTTCGACTTTTTGGAACGGCTTGTAATCGACGTTGAACTGGCCGAAATACAGCTTGTCCTTGCGCAGGGCCTGGGAGGGAGTGATCGCAGACCTTCCGATGTAGTTCTCCATCTGGTAAGTCGCGCCCAAGGACACGTAGATCTTGTCAGACGCATGCCAGACCGGTGCAAAGCTCGCGCCGTTGGTGACGTAATAATTTGTCTGCGCGGTCAATTCGGCCTGCAGTTCGCGCCACACGTTGAACTCGACCAGGGTCTTGTCCGTGGGTTGCCAGGAGAAATACCCGTGTCCTATCTCCCCCCCGAAATTTCCGATGGCGGCGGTCGCATACTCGCGCTTCAAATAACCAGCGCTCGCAACGAACAGGGACTTGTCCGAGATCGCATAGCGGAACAGCAATCTCAGTCGGTCCTCGGAATAGGTCGCATCGACGAATTCACCGGCCAACAACGGACGATTCGGAAAATTGGCCTCCGTATAGCGATAATCGATGCCGATGCTGTCATCCGGGCCGGTGGCATACTCCACGCCGGCATCGGCCGACTTTCTATTCGAATCATTGTCCTTGGACGCAATGGCCCCGAGCGACGTTCGAGCGTCGAGCGCGCCGGCAAAGGCGGTCCATTTCGGATCGACTTGATAGCGCACGGAGCCGAAGTAATCGGTCTGCGTCACGATATTCTTCCCATAGACATTCGTGTCGTCGAACGACGCCTGGCCGGTCCGGTAATCCGCTCCGACTTCGCCCGTCAGCTGCTCGGCCAGCGCCCAGTTCCAGACGAGCTTGTCGGTACCCGATACGTTGTCGAGATTCTTGTTCCTGACAAAACGATTGTCGTCTGCGCGCAGATCGGCAGTGATCGTCTGCCGCCCGACCGTCCATTGATCATCGAGACCGACCGACACCGTGTCGATGTGGTCCTGATAGGAGGCATTCGGACCGACCAGCTGCGCAAGCCCGGCGGCATGCTCCGACAGACGAAAGAGGTTGTCGTCGTACGCGAAGGTATCGGCCACATACAAGCCGAACAGATCGGTGTCGTAGGGTATGAACGGCGTGTTCGCGGCGACCGCGACGTCCAAGGTGTCCCGGTATTCGGTCAGCGCGAACGAAGCAGTCGGATAGATCGTGGCCACCGAATACAGGAAAACCGGAAGCTTGATCCTCCCGGTCTTCTTCGAATCAGTGATCACTGATGACCGTGCCGATCAGCTTGACACCGGTTTGGACTAGATTCTGAAGATTCTGATCGAACGCCCGCTGGTGCGTGTGTTTTCTTCGCGCAACGGCGATCGCGGAACCCGCATGCGCCGCCAGGATGTTTGCGTCGGCATACTCCGATGCGGCCGGTGTATCGATGATCACCAGCGTGAACTGATCGGCGAAGTGATTGAGTACGACGTCGAAGACCTCCCGCTCGAGCAATTCCTGTGGATTCGGCGGCAGGATTCCGGACGCGAGGACGAACAGCCTCAATTGGGGATGAATTCTCTGCACGATTTCGCGGCCCGCCCGCCCCGTCAGCAGGGCGGACAGTCCGACCGCATTGTCGATGTTGAACAACTCGTGCTGGCGCGGGTGACGCATGTCCGCGTCGATCAACAAGGTTCTCTCGCCGAGCTGCGCAAACATCGTCGCAAGATTGGCCGCTATCCAGCTTCGGCCCTCGCCACGCCCCGGACTCGTGATCGCAAGCACCTTGCGGCTGGCGCCGTTGAACCATCGCAGGATCAGCTGGCTGCGCAGATCACGCAGCGGTTCCAAACTGGGGCTCTGCGGCTGATAGGCGGCGATCACTTCGCTCCCGACGCCGTCCGGGGCGCCGCGCGCGAGAATCGGATAATTGAATTGTTGCGCGATCGCCAGATCGATATCGATCTGGGTGAGCCGCTGCAGGCGCAGCGCCGCGTCTCCAAAGCGAATGCCTTGCGACTTTGCGAACACCTCGATTTCCTCGACGTCCCCCACGGTCAATCTTCCCTGCTCGACGAGAATCGATCCGATTGCTCGGCTGCGATCGGTGAACGTGGTTCCGATGTCAGGTTTGGCGATCTTTTTCACTATGTTCCTCAAATGGCGCCGAGCTTCAGCTGCTTGATCATGCCTATCCTCGCCAGCAGCGGCACTTCGGCATACCGGGTCAGGTCCGATTCCTCCCGGATCAACGGGTCCCGTGTCTCCTTGAATACGGCCGCACCGACCCCGGCCGCCGCACCCAGAAACAGGCCGACCGCGATGTTCAAGAGCCAATTGGGACTGGTCGGTTTCAGCGGCGGCATGGCACGCGACAACTGCACCACATTGGTCTGCTGCGTCACGCTCTCGAGATTGCTCTGGGCAAGCCGGTCGGTCACGGCATCCAGGTCGCGCTGTGCGGTGGTGACGTCGTTTTCCAGGTCCGCGGCCTCGTCATGCTGATGCTTGAGTTCGAGGACGCGTTTTTTTTGCGCTTCCAGCGCCATTTTCACTTCATTCTCACGTCTGACGTTGACCTGATTTGCGGTGCCCAGCGATGCCGTGATCTTGTCGACCTCTTGATTGATGCGGTTGCGCAAATCGACGACCTGCGATTCAGCCGACTTGTAGTCGGGGTGGTTCTTGCCGAGGCTCGACGCAATGTCGGCACGTTTGGCCTCCGCCGTCGCCAGATCCTGCTTGAGGGAGTGAATGACCATGCTGTCCATCACTTCCGGCAGCGCTTCATTGTTCGCGCCGATTTCCCGTTGCCGCGACTGGCTGTCCTGCCTTAAGCCCTGGATCGTCACCAGTTCCGTCGAGAGCTCGGTCAACCTCGCGTTCTCGACGTCGAGCTTGTCGTCCGTTGCGACGATGCCATTGGCATTCTGGAAATCGGAGAGCCGCTTTCGCTTGACATCGAGGGCGGCCCGCAGGGCTTTCGCCTGCTGATCAAAATAAGCGGCGTATTGCTTGGCGGGTTCGACCTTCAGATCGATGCTCGTGTCGATCGTCGCCTGGGCGAATGCGTTGGCCACGTCGGCCGCGCCTTGGGCCGTCGGCCACTTCACCACGATGCTGATGACGTTGCTGTCCTTGGTGGGCGTCACGCGGACCCGGTCCAGGATCAGATCGGCGAGCCAGGGGGTGATCTCCTGTCTGCCTTCAGTCTCCTTGATCCACCTGCGTCGGAAGTCCGGGTCCTGATCCAACTTGAGCATCTTCACGACGAGCCGGGCAACGCGCTGACTGGCCACGATTTCCGATTCGGTGATCACGTAGCTCGCGAGCAGCGGCCCGAGAGTACCCGCCGCGCCGGCGGAAGGGTCGGCCTTGGCATCGATCACGAGCTCGGTCTTGCCGGTGTATTTCGGATGCATGATCAGGCTCACCAGCACCGCGAAGGCGATGCAGCCGGCCATCACCAGGACCACGGTGCTCCAGCGTGCACGCAGGATCAGATACAGTTGGTGGGAGTTCATGATTCAGAGCCCTTCCATACTTCAGCGACAAAACCCGTTTGGCATCAGGACCGGCACGTTGGCGTCACGACCGGCACTAAAACAAGCTTTCCTTCACGTAGATCACGTCCTGATCCCGAACATCGTCGTCGAGACCGGCGCCGGCCTCGCGCACCTTCCCGTTCGCGTCGCGCCTGTGCAACAGTATGCCCCGCGTGGTTCCTTTGCCGGTGACTCCGCCGCCCAAGGCCAATGCCTGGATCACCGTCATGTTGCTCTCGAGTCGATACTGACCGGGCTTCTGGACCTGTCCGTAGATGTAGAACACGGGAGCGCGGTTCACGAATATGGTGTCGCCGCCCGACAGTTCGATATCCTCCGCTGCGCCGGCTTCCTGGGACATTTTCACGAGATCGATCTGGCGCCGGAAAGGTGCTCCGCTGCGCGAACCGGTCACGATCGCCGAGTCGCCGCCGGTGACCGCGATCCCGCCCGCCGATGCAATCATTCCCGACACGTGTCCGCCCGCGGTCTCGATCGAATATCGGCCCGCGTGATTGACCTCTCCGATCACCGACACCAGGTTGCCGAGCGCCTGCGTCACCAATATGCTCACCTGTGGATCGTTCACGAAGCCCTGATCCTTCAGCATCTTCGCGATCTTGGCCTCGGCGGCGCTCACGGACAATCCGCGCAAGAGGACCGCGCCGATCAAGGGATAGCGGATCGTTCCGGCCGCGGTCACCTGGACATCCAGGGTGAGATCGGGATTCTTGAATACGCTCACGTGCAGCGTGTCGCCGGACGTCAGCAGATATTCCTGTGCGGCATGGACGGGCCATGTCGCGGCCAGCAGCAGGAGGAGGACACAATCGCGCGTGCGCGTCCGCAGACTCGTCGTGAAGCTCATGACAGAGGCAATTCGCGCACGCAGGATCGCATGGCAAGCAGTTCCTGCAACGAGCTTCCCGACGCGCAATGAACACCCGCGTGGTGATCTTCTTTCAGCCGATTCACGGTGTGCAACTCTCCTTACGAGCAGCAAATCAACCCAGACTCTCGATTTATCGCCCCAAACCCAGGGCCGCCAACATCGCTCACGGCCGCGAATCGAGCATACGGCCTGCATACAGTTTAGCAGTTTAGCTGATTGTGAAAATCGCGGCTCATCTAATGTCCGGGGATGTGATGTCCCAGGACGATCGCGGGGCGCAGCGCAAACAATTTCGATTGTCCGCTCGCGCTCCAATGGCGCGTCTGTGCGGCACGACACTTGCCGGTAAGAAATATGTAAACCCTGCAAGATCCCGGCGGTTCCTGTCGTGCTCCCGCGCATGCTCCCCGAGTCTTCACATGGACGTGTATGCTAGAGGCGTGATCGGGGATGCGTCATGCTGAATCAACTGCTCGCAGCGTCGAAGTCGGTCCTGCGCCCCGTCGTCCGCCAGCTCGCCTTGGTCGAGCGAGCGAAATACCTCGGAACACAGATCCTGTCTGCAGAAGAGGGGAACGATTGGCTGGCGAGGATGATCGCCGCCCGATCCCCGATCGCCGTCGGGAAGATGGGCGAATCCGAACTCGGCGGCCTGCGCCACTTCGAACGCTTCAAGAATGCGCAGGGTCTGTGCACCCGCTGGGGCCGGTATGCAAGGCGGCTCAACGTCAATGCGGGTGTTTATCCGGCCAACGACGCCGTATTTTCGAAATTCTGCGAGGTCTTCAGCGAGAGCCTCGGCGGCCTGGACATGCTCGCAGTGTGGTTTCGAGCCGGCGAGAACAATCTGCGCCTCAAATTTGCGGCACACGCCATGCCGACTCAACTGCGGGCGCTCGAGCCTTTCTATCACGCAAGGCCCTGGAGCCACTCGTTGGCGGACAAGAAGGTCCTCGTGGTGACGCCGTTTGCGAACACGGTGCAGAGCCAACACTCGAGCCTCGAGAGGATCTGGGCGAGCAAACCGGGATTGATGCCCTCCTTCGATCTTCAAACACTGCGCTGTCCGCTCAGCGCCGGAATCGCGAACCCGCTTTTCCCAGATTGGTTTGTAGCACTCGATGAGATGAAAAATGAAATGAGCCGGCGGACATTCGACGTGGCATTGATCGGGGCGGGCGCCTGGGGTATTCCGCTGGCGAGCCATGCCAAACGCATCGGCAGCACGGGCATCCACCTCGGGGGACCCACGCAACTGCTGTTCGGAATTCGCGGCGGCCGTTGGGACAATAATCCGATCATCAGCCAGTTCTTCAACGCCGCCTGGGTCCGGCCGGGAGAAGCGGACCGGCCTGAGCGATTTCGCAGCATCGAAAACGGCTGCTACTGGTAGTTCGCCGCGCCCCGCCGGGTTTTTTTACCCGCTCGAATTTGGGGCGCTCGTCGGCAGCGGCCTCGATCAAGGGCGGTTCAGTTTGAATCTACGGGAAAGCCGCATGCAGGGTTCTTCCACCGCCTTGAAGAAGATCACCGCAGTCCCGATCGACAAGCCGAGATACGCGACGAGAATCAAATACCAATCGGGGTTCCAGGAACGAGCCCAGGCAAAGCTGACATAGATCAAGGTATACAGTACCGTCAGATGGATGAGGTACAGGCTGTAGGAGATCTTGCCCAGGAATTGCAATGGCGCGGATCGGAGAATCGCCACATGTCGTTGGTCAGCTGACGCAAGGGTCACGATTATCGCGGCTCCCACGGCCAAGATCGCGGGGGAAAACTGCACCGTGGCGAATCGAAAACTCAGCGCACCGGCATAGGTGAACGCCAGGACCGCGATGACGAGCAGCGCCATTCTCAGCGTCGGCGAGGAGTCGCGGTATGCCTCCTGCAATCTTTCCCTGTTCCGGGCAATCAGAATTCCGAGCAGGAACATGCCCGTCGCCGTCGCCAGGTACACGAGGTGGGCGTTGTAATGCCCAAGGTTACTCGTCCCGATCAACATCAAAGCGCAAGAGCTCACCGCAGCCCAGCGATTGTTCAGCTTCTCGCTCGCCCAAAACAGGGCGGGAAACACCAGGGAGAGTTGCATCTCGTACGCGAGGGTCCAGTACGCCTTGTTGTATTCCGTGTAGTCGTAATGATTGATGAGAAACGCGTGACTCAGCGCATCCCGTAAATCCACGGGATGATCCCAAGATTTGTTGAACCAGGCATTGAGAGATGAGATTCCATGTGTCGAGACCAAGGCGTCGGCGCACACCGAAAAAAGGAAGCCGAACAAAAACGGCAGGTAGAGGCGGCATATCCGCTTCAGCACGAAGCCGCTCGCGGACAGCCGTTTGGCATTGGCTCGCAACGTGAGGGACAGCACGAAGCCGCTCAGCACGAAAAAGGTCGCCACCGCCGCCGGGCCTTTCACGAGGACTCCGAGTGGGGTGGCCTTCAGAATGCTCACGGGATCGGACAGTCGCACACCGTCGCGCTCATAGAAAAGGTCACTGAAATGCTCGAAAACCACGATCAGCGACGCAATTCCACGGACGGCATCGAGTTCATGCAGCCTCTCGACGGG
>Ga0116229_10009030_pt1 | contig 15325 bp, 4 predicted proteins | sample S1TSphgellanicum_3_FD_87313 | JGI IMG/M metagenome (GOLD analysis project Ga0116229, IMG submission 87313) | Host-associated microbial communities from peat moss isolated from Minnesota, USA - S1T2_Fc - Sphagnum magellanicum MG | ecosystem: Host-associated > Plants > Peat moss > Unclassified... | reverse complement strand
GAGTCATTATTATTTATATGTTAGTGAACAATGGTGTAATAGTTTTTTTTTTTTTTTTTTTTTTTTTTTTTTTTGCGTGAAATGTTTTTGGGATCTCGCTGGTTATCAATATCAATATCAAAATAAAAATGGGTGCTGAGTTCATTATGAGACAATTTTGGGTACTAGCCATCAGCTATCCAATAAAGGTAGGTTATCAAATAACCTGTTAATAACCGTCAGTTACACATTGGTGACAGGGTTTTCTTTAAAAACAAAAATAAAAATTTGTGTTTCTTTTTTCCCCCCCCTCATGTTTACTTTTGTTTAGTATTTAAAGATTGATAACCGACCTACCTACCTGTGGACGATAATTGGGTCGTCCAAGTAGGTTATTCTATATTGATAATTCAATAACCAAATGATTATAAATAAATAAAATTCAAGAAGTGGCATGTAGGTTATTAATAATCGGATTGATAACCGGGGTTGATAACCATATCAAAACGCAATAATTGGCCAACAACACTGATTTAAACATCCCAAGCATCCCTCCCAAGAAGAAAAGAAAGAACAAAGGCGGGTGTATCACATTGTGGCCTTGCCATTTTTCCTTGTTTTTTCTTTTTAAAATTATCTTAAGACAAAAAGAAGGATTACGGAAACTCAAATATTGCACCATGCAAAAATATAATCTTCAAAAAAATCCTCTACCTAAAAAAAAAACCAAAATCCTTCAAAATATCATAACTCTATTATAACTAATCTCAAGTTTCAACACAAGCCAAAATGTCATCTTTCCAAAATCCTCATACAAAAATTAGACCTATTACCATAGTACCTTGGCCATTTCAACACATGATGTCCATCGAATAATTAATTAATTTTGAAAAAAAATACATTTCAACAAATAAAATATTCCTGAATATTTGTTATCATCCTTCACAATAATTTTTTTTGATTTGGAAAAAAAAATAGAATTTAATTTCAGCATTTCTGAAAGTAATATATAATTAGGCTCGAATTGGCCAAGGTACTAGGGTATTACTACCTAGAGGCCTATAAAAAATCCCTTAAGCTACTATATATACTCTATAATGAATCTAAACACAACAAATTCCTTGCCATGGTACCATGGCACCATGGCAAGGCCAAGAAAACAAAGGTCCAGATTTTATGGCTGGAGGAGTGAGCTATGACCAAATTTTGCTTGTTCTGACAATGATACAAGTATGACCCAGTAAATATGGATTCAGCTTCTGGATTTTGAGTGACCACAGATTCATAGCTTAGCTCCCCAAGAATGTCGGTCCAACTGAACAATCTCAAGAATTCATTTCTTATGCTGCAAACAATCTCAAGAATTCATTCTTATGCTGCAAACAATCTCAAGAATTCATTCTTATGCTGCAAACAATCTCAAGAATTCATTCTTATGCTGCAAACAATCTCAAGAATTCATGCTCTGTGCTGCAAAACAATCTCAAGAATTCATGTTCTGTGCTGCAAAACAATCTCAAGATTTTCTTTCTTTCTTTCTTGCTTGTGCTGCAAAACAATCTCAAGATTTTCTTTCTTTCTTTGCTTGTGCTGCAAACAATCTCCTTGTTCAGATCATTCTGGAGGCTTATGGGTGTGTCTGAGCTGCACCAATGTCCCCTTGGTAGCCTAGTAGTAGAGATCTAAAATGGAATCATTAAAACAATTTTGTAGAGATTATCAAGTCTTGTAATTCAACATCTTAAACAAGAAAAAGGACACAATTTATTTTTTTTTCTTTTTTGCGTCCTAATTTTCAAGTGGTTCCTAGTTTTACTTCAGACCACCATAGTTTTGCCTTTTTCCAAAGAATAATGGTCGATCGAATCAAACCCATCTCATAGTAAATCCTTTCTTCTCAAGGATGTAAAACAATTTTCTCCTTCTATGATTATCAAGTGATTCCAAGTAGTACTTCACTCTGTGTATGTGTGTGTGTGTGTGTATGTTTTTCTGGCAAAAAAATTTCACCATTTTCTGACAAATAGAAATTGGAAAAGAAATTGGATTTTTTTATTAAAAAAATTGGGTAGTGTAAATTTGACAAATTTTGCTAATATTTTTTTTAATTTCTCCAAATTTCAATATTCATAATTTTTTATTAAAAAAACACAGGTAATTAGACTACCATAGTTTGCCTTTTCCCAAGAATGGTCCAACAACAGAACACATCTGAGTATTGCAGGTTTGCTCCTAGAGGGTCCATTCAATCCCCGGATCTTAACATTCAAGTACTAGGTCTGATCCACCCACCAGCATAGTAACCTAATCATGAACAAAATTTAACCCAACTTATCTCATAGTTTTTAATTCTATATTTTTTTATCTACCTTAGCTTATCTCATATTTATTCCAGGGACGAGAATTTTGAGGAACTGATATATGGGTCATTTTCTATAATTTTCCATAGTTTCCTTATTGATTTTGCATAATCCTTCATATGATTGTCTATGGATAATTTTAAAGACATTTTCAAGTATAATTATCTCATTTCCAAGCCTAACTACCTGCTTCCTTCCTAATAACTATCTCTTATTTTTATAACTATTTCATCTTTTTTCTTATCCACCAACATGGATATGAAAAGGGAAATTACCATGTGCCTTTTCATGTCCTTAATATTTATATTAATTAAAATTAAATTTGACATTGACATAAATAATGATGAATTATTTGGTAATCATATGGGAACATAATAAGAAAGAAAATTATCACTTGTAGTGCATAGCAACATGGAGCCCAAGTGATTATATTAAGCCAACTTATCTCATATTTTTAATTATATATATTTATTTGACTTAGCTTATCTCATATTTCTAATTATATTTTTCAACACAAGTTTCCTTTGTTCATGTTCTCCATGTTACAAGTGTGTGTGTGTGTGTGTGGACAAAATAAGTTTATTCCCAACACCAATATTTGAATGTGAATTAGCTATGGGGATGAGAATATGAGGAATTATATATGTATGTTGGAAGGGCGTGTCCAAAGGGGGTTATGTTGTTTGAAGGCATGACAACAATGGCAATAACTGAAATGTAGCCAAAAAGGAGGGGACTGCACAAACAACAATCTCGCACTATGCAAACAAATGTACAATTTGATCTATGGAAATCATGGAAAGTCGATCCTACATCTTTAATTCTCATATCTCTTATACAAGAGCATCGTACATTAGTTCGCAATTCTTTTATCTACACCAGCAAATAAAAATGAAGGCTTGAAATTAGACTCCCACTTGCACCATTTTGGCTCTTAAACTCGTTGTTCAACCCTTTATAAATTAATGACATTCAATGTAAACACTAACAAACAAATAAATTCAACATTAAATAAACACCAGCACATAAAGCTTAAACTCTTTGTCCAACCCTTTATAAATTAATGACACTCAATATAAACAAATGGATTCAACATAAAAAAAAAACACAAGCATGTAAAGCTTATGTTAACAACATTTAGGCATTGAGAACATTACACAACACCACCCATAATAAAGATTTCCTTAATTATGAAATAAAGTTGCTTTTTTTTAACAACTGAAACAAATATTTTAAATTGTTCATTTTCATTCACTAATGTTGAACCAACAAAATTCAATTTATTTTTAAACCCAATGTTTTTAGATGATAACAAAACATAATCATATGTCACTTGTTCAACACAATTCAATAGACTATCCAAAACATTATATTCATCAAGTACTTGGGAAGTCCAACATTTCCACATTAAATAATGAAAATCCACCCCACAAATTGGTGTAGATTCCCAAGGTCTTTTGCACTTTAACTCAAACATAAAATTGCTTCTTAATTCAATGCCACATAAACTATCATCACCCACCAACAATGAACATTAGAAAGGATTCAATTCCTTTGCAAACCCTTGGAGTCATTTGCAACTATTAAACATTAACTTTTATGATAAACATTTCTTTGTTTGGCATGATTGTTGTCATTCTTCAAACCTTGAATATCAATAGTCTCACAAATTTCCCATGACCTAATTTGTCAACAATGCCACTCACTTTCATGATGCATGTGCCCATAATTTTTCACACCCCGATTTTTTCACAATAACCATGGCAATTCCTCAATTTCTCATCACCTTTTAGCCATCACTTGTTCTATTACATTGTACACTGCAAAAAATTTCTAAAATTTACACATAAAATTTTTATTATTTTTTATAAAATTAAATAAACAACACACCACTAGTCCAAAGTCTCAAACCAAAGTTATATTCGAACATTTAAGTTCAATTTTCATTTATCGTTTTCATCTAGTAACAATAGCATGCACATTTGTCTCTTTGCCATCACAAAACTTCCTCCTAGATATTCACTAACTATAGTATGTAGGACAAAAACACAAGGAAAAAAAAACCAAATTGAACACAAAATATATCTTGTCCAAAATTCTTGTATAAAAAAACACCACAAGCCATAGCCACAATTTGAAAAACAACAAATTGACAACCCAACATGCATGAGCTCCATTCCTTGCTGTGGGATAAGGAGCACATAATGCTTAAAATTTTCCCAGTTCATTATTGTATGACATGCATATTTTTGGTTTTATTTTATTCAACATCATAAATTTGTGATAGAACTTCATAATCTTGCTAAAACTATATGCCATATTGTTAAACATCTTGCAAAATTGTTGGCAATTGTCTATGTTACCAATGTTGATCCCATGACTCATATTGTTTGAAGCTTATATTCAACCATTGTTGATGCTAGCATGTATAGTGATAATGGTAGTTTATTTGTTGTTGGTGTTTGTGAGGTTTTTCAATGTATCATTGAAAGTTTCCATGATGTTAACCATATTGAAAATTAAATTATCAATAAGGTGGTCATCAAATATCCAACGAGGTTGACAATTGGGTTCACCAACACTTTTATGATTAGCATAAGCATGTGAACATGAATTGCAAGGATACTATCAGAAATATTTATTGTAAGGGTGTATGTGCTTTGTTGAATTGTTGAATTGTTTTTTCATATGGTCTAGAAATTGGATGCAACTTTGTATCTTTCAACGATATAAATCAACATTTTGTCTTATATTTGTTCTTGATTTTTTTTTGTGATTTGCTTTTTATCAACTTTGCACACTAGTTTTTCTATTTTTACTCAACCTTACTTGAATGTACAAAGGTTTTAGTTGCATAGTAAAAGCATGAGTTGAATTTCAAGCTATCAAGAGTGGTGAAAATGGCTTGACTTTTAATATCCTTAAAGATGTTCATTTAAAAAAGGTTGGGCAATGCTTATAGATAGTGGGATCAAGCATTTTAGTATGACAAGTCTTGGTCATAAGAAAAAACTATGTAATTTTTGTACATGACCAACAACAAAATATCACATACATTTTTCTTACTTGTCAAATAAAACCTTGTGGATTCATTTACCAAATCTATGTATATTTTGTTATCAATTTTTTTTATTCACATTCAAAGTGAGATGTATAAGTTGTTAAACATGGGTCTTGCTTTTGGCTAAGATGCATTTGATCCTTACGTGAGGTTTGATCAAAAGTTTTTCAAAGAACAATGAGTTTGATGTTAATCATTATTAGCCCAAACATTTAAAATAACCTATTGTTTTGCATACATTGAACCTTGCACTAACATTGCCAAAAAATTATGAACACCAACCTCATTGAAAGCCTAGCAAACCTCCTCCACACCCTTTGGTACATTTTTGCCAAAAAAAGCCACCTCAATCATAACATTTGGTTAGTCTTTCATTGTCTTTTAAGTGGTAAATTAAGTTGATGTTGACACTTTAGGATAAATGTATATAACAACATTCTTAATGTACTATGAAAACATTTTGAAAAGTTTGAAATGAGTGTAATGAATATGGAGTACCCAAAATAACTTTTCATGTAATGTAACAAGATGTTATGAGGTGCCCCTTCTTTAGGCCTCTAATAATGATTGGCTTGGGTGGTGATGTTTAAATAATATTTTATTTTACATTGTTCATTTTTTCATGTTGATAAGTGGGGATGGGGGAATAATTAACACTACAATCTCTTATTTTCTACTCTCCACTTTATCTTGTTTTTGGGTGAGAATGGGGTATAATTAATAATTCATGTTGGAAGTGGTAAACATTGATACATGCCCAAATAAAGGGTGTGGGTGGAGATACTTTTAGAATAATAGAAATCATTTTCATTGAACAAAACTCAAATTATATCTTTGCAAGTTAGGCTAGGGGAACAATTCAATGAAATAGTAAGATTTTATAAATTCATGTAATTTTACAACTCTTATTTATTGTTCCCCAACCCTCACATGTATATATGCAAATTGGGATAGTAAAAGATGGAAGACTACTTAAGTGTAACCATTTGGCCTAATCATTATATCTAGTCAATCAAAAATAGTTATTATATTGGGTTTTGTAGGCATTTTATTGTATGCATGTATATTGACCCAAAGCTTATTTATTACCCCAAACCAAGATAGATTTTATCATATTTTTATCCAAAAAATATTGTATGGGTATTAGTGAAGATGCTCTAGAAAAGGATGAAACATGTATTAAATTTTATATCATAAGTAGAAAAAGCCGCCTTTTTGCAACTACATTTCCAACTACATTTCAACTAAAAAACATAATTGAGAATAATAAATGTAGTTGCAAAATATTTTTTGCAACTATGAAATGGTTTTTTGAACTACAAACCAAAAAGTCAATAAATACAAGTAAAAATGACATTCCAGTTGAAAATGTCAACCTTGTGTGAACACAATAGCAATAGCCATTACTTACCATTTTAGTTGTAAATCGCATACCACTCTAGTCAAGAATTTCAATTGCTTTTGACTAGTGGATGAACTTCATCCATTAATTAGTCATGACATTAACCAAAATCTAGTTGCAATTTTGAATACATTATAACTATGCAAGTTGAACATTTGACTACTAGTTTGGTAACATGTGACACCCTCACAATGTTGACACATGGCACATTCACAAAGTTTGGGGTTAACGAATAGTTAAATGATTATTGTGTTTTTTCAACAATCTTAGTGCATTCCTTTATATAGTTTGGATTTTTGGAATGGAAATTAAACAATATGGAATAAAAATTTAGTTATAATTTAGTTGCAAGCTAGTTGCAACTTAATTACAACTCAAATAGTTGTAATCTAATTACAACTGAATTACAAACTAATTTAAGTTTAGTTAGACCTAGATTTAAACTAATAATTTACCTAACCTAGGTCTAGCTAGTTACATTAATTATTTTTAGTAATTATGATCAAACATTTTTAATTGAATAGTGTTATATATATGTAGAATCATTTAATAAATAATATGAAAAATATTTTTAAATTTAATTTTGATCAATTAAAAATAATTATTTATTAAATTAATGATGATGATAATAATTACTCAATATTTTAAAACTTACTAATTCATTATAACTTTTTATTGATATTTCATTAAAAAATAATTAACTAAAACATGAAAATTCAGTTTTTTTAATGATATTTTAATCACAATAATTATTATAATGTTCCAACAACATTAATAATAATATTGTAGCTAGTAAATAAGTTATACTAATTATTTAACCATTATTATTTTCATTTTAACCTAACTTCTTATAATTATTATGAACTAATATAATAATATTAAATTAAATATATATATATTGCAACTATAGTAGTGTTATAATAATAATAATAATTTCTGTAATTATATAATAAATTATTATATATCCTTACTAACTATTTCGATCATTATTATAATTTAATAATAAATGATTTTTTAATTTAAAAATTTCTAAGAAAATAAAAATAAATATTGGAACTAATTGCCGACATTATCATTCCAAAAAATATTAATTATATATCATTATTTGATATGTTGGAAACAATAATTGAATCTACATAAAAATAATAAATTAAGCATGTATTGAACATATACATTACTAAGTTGAATTAGATTTCATAATTTCATTAAATTTTATTTTCAAATTAAAGTGTAATAATTATATTCACAAAAAAATTCATCATACACAACCATTCATTTATTTATCTTAAATGACATGTAACTTAATGATTAGTGATTTTTTTCTCATAATTTTAAAATTTTATTAAAACATCATATGTATCAAAATGAATCGACATTAAAGTTCCACAAAAATATTAATTATGTATCATTACTTGATTTGTTGTAAACTAACATTTGATTCACATACAAATAATAAATTACATATATTGAACATAAATTATTACAAACTTCTATTTCATAATTTCCTTAAACGTTATTTTGAAATATTTTTTTTAATATTTACATGCACCAAAAAAAAAACCATCATACATTATTACTAACATATATTTCATATTTTCTTTAAATTTTATTTTGAAATTAAAGTTTATTATTTATATGCATAAAAAATAACCATTCATCTATATAAATAAAATTTACATGCAATTTAACCTTATCATAATTTTAAATAAGTAATAACATATTATAAAACCAAAATCACTTACTAGTTGTCTAGCCTAATTGAGAAATAAAGTCACAACAAAGTTGCAAACAAGATTGCATTTCATCCATCCTCTAAAACATTTTATCATTCATATGTGTGTTGATGATGTCATTCAAATAGTTGAACACTAATCAATGTTTTGATCGTGTGCCAACTAGAAAACCTTAGATGCCAAAAATATTTTGAAAATAGCCTTTTAGTCGAGACATGCTTCACATTATTTCCCAACATAGTTGGGTGTTTAACTTGGAAACATTGTTGATTCCATGAATATTCAACAAATGACCACCCAATTGAAAAATGCTTTCAACTTTATACCAATATAATATATGAGTTGATTTTATTAGTGATTGTCATTATTTTATTTTTAAATTAAAAAAATCCCACTTGCAACATAGTTGCAAATGACGTGCAATTGAAAACAAATTGGTTAAAAAAAAGTGGTTTTCTACTAATGTCATTTGGATCAAAGTTTTGCACTTGGTCTTTCCCCAATTCAAGAACCAAACACTAATATAAAATGTAATCAAATGTGGAGTTTTAAGTTAACAAAACTGAATTCAATTATATGTTAATAACTTGTCACTACAATAAATCTTGACCTTTTAGAAGGTCTAACTTGACCAAAGTATGCATTTTGACAAAAAATGATGTCCATCTTGACATCCACGTTGGGGCATGAAAAACATGTGTTATTTTTTATTAGCACATTTGACTAAAATGACATTTTTGATTAAGTGTCAATTGAACATTTAGTCAAATGGGACAAACAAAAGGAAAAGGTCCTTAAAGATGATAATGGCGTAGTCAAATTGAACATACTAATTTGACATTAGTTCAGCAAGCCTAGGTCAAGGCTACCTAGTACATATCTAATTAACTAACATATTATAACTAATTTATTGGCCTATTAATTAGGCCTAGATTACCAACTTAACATAATTAGTAATCTTTTAATAAAACCTAGGTACCTATTACCTATTTAACTTAATAGATTGAGCTAAGTAGCCAAGCTAAGCTTAACAAGGTACGTAATTGCTTAAAGGCTTAGCTCTACGCTAATTAGGTAACTCAAATATACCTACTTTATCAACCTACCTACTTACTTACCGATTCACCTTACATTATTTACTTAAAGCATACCTATATACCTTACTTACATGCTTACTTTTAAAACTAGTCAATTTAACTACCTACCTATATACCCTAACAACTTATTTACATACCAACTCATACCCACCTACCTACTATATTTATTAAGTAGTTAAAATTATATTTAGGTTACTATTACCTAGGTAATTAAATAGGTCTATTAATTAAATCACATATATTACCTAGCTACTATTTAGTTCTTAACTACTACATACTAATTGTACTACCTAGTACTTATTAATTTTTATTCAATAGTACTTATTTATTAAGTCCACATGTACACACAACTATACACCTTGAAGGAAAAATATAAATTGAATTTGTGAACACAATTCAATTTCAAGAAAGTTTTTTTCACAAATCGTTTAAAATTTTAAATATTATTGTGCACATCAATGAATAGATCTTTCATTTGTTTTATTTGAATAAAATATGAAGAAAAAAATGCATTTCAAAATTTGGATGTGAGAAAAGATTTGAAATGGAACATGTTAATAACAAAGTTTTACACATTTTATCACAACAAGAAGGTGTGGAGAATTGGTTAAGGACTTGTTAAGTAAGTGTGGCCACAAAGGTCAAGTGTTCAATTTTCATTCCTTTTGTGCATAGAGGAATATGTGAAGATGGCATACAACCTTGGCTATGGAATGTATGATTACCCACCCACCCACCTACCTACCTACTTACCTACATTTAATTAAAAAAATTTGAGTAGGCATTTTTAAAATTAAAAAATAGACCCATAAAATTTGTTGCCCATATTTTTTGTTGTCCGACTTGAGCAATCAAATAGCCCATTATTTTGTTACCTAATAAAAAAGACCACTAGTAAAATCGGTCATGTGAACGCACCATGTTCATGTTATTCATGCAATACCAAAATGTAATATGTTTATACAAATATATTGGATATGTTTGGTATTTAAACAAAGTTGTCCTTAAAATATAATGGCAATAGGTCTAAATTTAAGAACAAACATAATTAGTTTTACCCTTTGAAAATGTTGTTGTTAATAGTTTTAAGAGATGCATTATTTTTCAAGTTGAAAGTGGATTTTAGCCTCCAAATTCCACACTTCTAGTAAACAAGACACTTTTGCAAAAAAATCATTCACTTAAAGGAATTTAAAAAGTGGGCCAAATTTTGTTTATTTAAAAATCCATCTTTTAAAAAACCATAACACCAAAAGCTAGTTTGTGAGTGTTTTTTACAATTTAGAATGCAAATTTGTGTAAGGTTTATGACCCAATGTTAATTATCTTGTAACACCTATAACCATTAGATGTGAACAAACAACACATTACTACAAATCATGTTGTTTTTATTGGAAACTTTGACCAAAAAGGACCCATTTGGACACCAATCAAAAAAGCCACTCAATCATATTGGTCAAGTCATTTTTGACAGTACATGCAAGGATTACATGAATATCTATGATTTTATGGAAAGACAATAAGCCCATTTTAAAAATAAAATTTAGGAGAAAAAGCCCATGTGATAGAGGCCAAAAGTCCTTATATTGATTTCATCATCCATGTTTCATTATAATAAGTCACTAATGGTTAATGCAAATAATTAAGGGAGTTTTAGGTGAAAGTTGACAAGATTTCACCAAGCATGACACAAACATATTAACAAACATCCCAATTATTGTTTACATACACATTAAAATTGTTTCAAGTGACATGTTATGCTCATTTCTTGACCACATTACATGGCATTTAATATTTTAACGATGATTGTACATTCAAAATAATGACTGAATTGTGTATTTTCAACATGATTTTTTTTTAATCATTCAAATTTCCACCCAAGACCTTAATGTCATGGAATGGCTTTGCTTTGCCCATTATGTTTAGTGCATCACCTACCTTGCCCTCACAAGCTCATTAAGTGATTTAAGTCCCACATTATGGGTAGAGTTTAACCAGTCAAAAATACATAACTATCAATGTTGGGTAGCTATCAAAAATAATAATGAACCTTTCACATTTATTAGGGTTTGCAATCATGGGTTTCAAGTATCAAATAATAGGTTTTGATTCTTTTGAAAAAAAATGAACTATAACCTATAAAATTATTGGTTTTTTTAAAGTTTTGGAATAACTGAAATTGATGGTTCTTTGATTTTGATTTATTTTACAACAATAAAACCAAATGTATTTGATTTTGAAACATTATAAATAAATTGGAATAAATGGTGTTTTATATATGCAAATGATCACACAACATTCATAAAGTTACCATTCAAAATCAATTTGAAAAGCAAATCATGTTGTCACATTTGTCAAACTACATGCACATGTAATTTATAACAAGGTAGTTATACTGAAATCAAAGGTTCTAAATCATTTTTGAACTTCTTGATCAAGTTGTAGATTAGGGCTATTACATGATATGTACTACATTGATGAGGATGTTCTAATTTCATGTTGGGTTACTACTTGTAATCTTATAGAATGGCAACAATTATTGAAAAAAGGTATGTAAACATATAGATGAAAAAAATAAAATTGAAAAGGGAAGACTATTTAATGGTTTTGGAGTAAGTAGTAAGTCATAACTATTTATGAAGCGAAAGGCAAGTAGCACAATAGAAGAATCAATAAGGTTGGTGACATGAAGTTTAAGTGCTAAAAGTTGAAGTCCTTTGTTTTGGTACATGACTTTGGTGTTTACTATCTTAAAGTGATTCCAAACTAGTTATTTATGTTTTGGTATTTTAGATAAAAGATTTTGTACATGGTGGATGTTTATTAAACATGTATGTGTTGTTCAATAAGTTGATTTCTTTGTAAGCATCATCATGTTATTACTTCAATTTGTGTGCATGGTGTTGATGCATGTTTGTTTGCATGCATGTCAATTCTAGTGATCTTAAAGTATCAATTCAAAACAATTGATTAGCCATGTTTGAATCTTATGATTATTTTGGAATTCAATTCCTTCCCCCAAATCTAATTATGAGTATAAAATAACAAAAATGTAGTTTTAATATAATGTAACCAATTTTATAAGTCAATTACTTACATATTGACCTACCATTATTACTTATTAGTATGTATTAAAGTAGGTCAGTTCATAGTAGGTAGGTATTTTTCCAAATCACTATATAGGTAGGTCTTATTAGGTAGCTAGGTAGGTAATAAGTAAGAATTATTAGGTAAACTTCTTCCATATATTTGAATGATCACATTGTAGGTAGATCTTATTAGTAGTACCTAAATTATCTACTTAGTATAGTAGTATTATACCTACCTATAAATGAATATTTATGTGTTTGTATTTGTACAATAACATGGGTAAAATGTTACTAGGTAGGTAGTAATAAAAATATGCCTACTATTACCTCCAAAAGAAGTCATTATTTGTATATTTTTTAAAACACCTAAGGTAAAAATGTATTTTTTAAAATTTTATGAAATAATGGGATATTTTGAATATATTTTAAGTGTATTTTCATAATGAATTATAGGCACCTTATATGTATATATATAATTTGTACCTTATATTGTTTTCACACATTGTTTGGAATAAAATGGAAGTGACCTCCCCAAGTACTACATGTGTCCTACTAGGTAGGTTTTGAAAAGGTTTTAAATAAATATTTACTACCTAGGTAATAGGTACTTTAATTAATAGGCAATAAATATTATTTAGTTATTTAATAAGACCTACCTACTACTTACAACTTATGTGTATACCACTTGTGAGCTACAACCTACCTAAATAAAATTTGCAAAAAAAAATAAAACATGTACCCGCAATCCCATAATCAAAATCTTGACTAAAAATAAGATACAATCCAATACCTTAATCGTATAGTTACAAACATGACTAAACATAGTGAATTAAGTAGGACAATATGGTTCACATGCTTATATGATTGAATTTATGTCATAGTTGCAAATTGTCCTCGTCATAAATGTTGGGTTTTGGCATAATGTTTACCCATGTGTTTTTTGAATTCGGTGCATCAAACAATATTTGGAACATTTAAGTTTGATTTCATTAATTTATTTGGTGACATCATGTAACCTACCCTAACATAGGTCAATCAAACATAACTTACAATTTTTACAAATAATATAAATAAAGTACTTTCATTTGGCTCGGTTCATTATTCAAGAAGGAAAATAATTCATTCAGGAACATGCAATGTTCATTCATAATGGATGATATTCATCCATGATTAGATCCACCATATAAGCATTAAAAAAGTTCTTCAAAAACGTTCCTTAGATGGTGGGCCATATGAATGTTTTTTCAAGCTTGGTCTTCAAAAGGGTAGAAATAAAGATATTTACCTTGATTGTTTCCAAATTTTTCAACATAACTTATGAAATATGATCTTACATTATAACTAAATGTTCCATTTGTTTTACAACCTTTGCTTGTTACGAATAAAATTTTGTTTTAATATTTTCTCAAGCATATTTTGTGGCCTTGTTTTAAAATTTTCAATTTGGACAATTGGATTTAAGTTTATATTAATATTGGGTAGCTTTCTAAATCACTCAAGCCTTTACTAGGGTCTCTACTTGGGTTTGTGAATCTAGATTGGTGGGTTATGAAAAAGCAAAAACCAAGGGTGGAATCTCGCTACCCTTTCAAAGAAATGAAGAAACCCTTCTTGAAACCCAACCAAACACACAATATGCATAGAGCATGTAAGTAAAACCATCTCCATGCGTAGATTCTTCATTGTTATAGTCGTTCAACTACTAGTGTAATTGAAAAGTTTTTGGAAAAAACCATTAAGTGTGCACTTTCCATAATATTTTAGTCACCACTACCAAGAGATATAATAATGAAAATATATTCTAAAGATATGGTTGACATTGTTTTCCATGTCGTACACTTTTGACTATGATTTGTTTCTAAATATGCTTATTGTATAATTTTTAATTTTTCTTTGCCCTTTTCGATTTGTATGTTGTGCATTCATAAATATGCATGTTTTTTTTTAAGTCACTTGATTGTTCTAGAAATCTAAATAAAGTAAAAAAAATGAGATAATCCATGTGTAATGCATAAATTGTATGCTATTGAAATCCAATTAAAAAAATTCAACCCTTTAAACCTCAACCTAGATTTGGATGTTTAATGGAGTTGACCAGTTAACTATTAACTAGACACTAGTAGTTTTTACAAGCATCCTGCAAAAATTGCACTACAAGGGATAATAAAAATAAACCACTCAATAATATTTTAATATTTTTTGCTATAATTTATCCTTCTATTTATGTTGGACATTCATTTATTTGGTTTTGGTAATTTTCATGTTCATGACACCATATTTTTCCATTTAATTTCACTTTCATTGGTTTGACATGTATTTTGTCATATGTATTGGTTTTATTTTATTATGTACATAATAATTATTTAATAATTTATTTTTATTTGTAAATGAAATGTAACTATGTGAGTATGATACTGAAATTAATAGTAGTGTATACACATTTAAATTCATTATACATTTCACACTTCATTTGTGAATAATAAACACACACTACCATGACTAATTTCTCATCAAAATGTGACACAACTTGAAGACATCATGACCATAAAATGACTACATTCAAAGGTCCACTTATGCATTATTATTTGTTTTCAAAAGAAGGTG
>Ga0116229_10009029_pt1 | contig 15328 bp, 11 predicted proteins | sample S1TSphgellanicum_3_FD_87313 | JGI IMG/M metagenome (GOLD analysis project Ga0116229, IMG submission 87313) | Host-associated microbial communities from peat moss isolated from Minnesota, USA - S1T2_Fc - Sphagnum magellanicum MG | ecosystem: Host-associated > Plants > Peat moss > Unclassified... | reverse complement strand
TTTTGACAATTTTGGTGCGTTCTCCTGAGCCGGATGATGAGGTTCCCTCCCCATCTGGCCACCAATCGATTTCTGAGCATGACTAGGACATGGTATGGCTCAGATCTATCCAAACCAATCCAAGGAAGCAAATCATAAATAACGTTTGATCCTGAGGGATTGAATGTATGCTTGAGGCTAAAATCGCATAAGACAGCCCAAACCTTTTCAAAAGAATCAAAAGAGAAATTGCTAAGGAAATTACAACAAACGTAAAGTAAAGAGGAGCGGAAATGCTTGTACTTCATCCCAAATATATTATTATGCAACCCAATGTGTTAGACAATTTCTGCAGCTATGGAGCTGCTCTCAACTCATAAGGTTCCACACTTATCCTTGGCATTATTCCAATTTGATGTTATTAAGCAGGAGGGCCAGCCACCAGGAAAGAAAAACAAGTGCTTCTTAAATTACATTCTTCTATTATAAGCTATAATTTTCCAAGGAAGTGTACAAGTCCAGATGCACCAAAACCAAAACTGAACCTGGAACAAATTTGACAAAAGTTCACTTCACATATTTTCACAAGCTAATAAGCTCTCACATCAACCACCTCAATTCCCAAAGTTCTAAAGTCCATTAGGAGGCACAAGTACCTAATTTTCACTCTAACTTTCAGTCCAAAACACTGAATGGAAGGAAAATGCACCATATATGCACCTCCTCCTCCTCTCGCTCTCTCTCTCTCACACACAGTGATAACAACACAATATGCTCTGTGTCTCAACCTTCTACTTCAAAACGGTTTGTGCAAGAGATATATACACAACAAACATATATTTCATATTATGTATGCCCACACATATTCTCTTGGATGTGATTGTGGGTACAAATTCACAAGAACTAGTTTACTACTGTAGGCCCATCACAGGCAACCAAGCTACACTGGATTGATGGGTTTCACCAGTTAATCCAAAGTGTGGGAACTTAGCGTCTTGCAAATTTGCATTCAGGAAAGTGTCGGACCGGTTGCCCTGTTGTCCCTGGTATACTACCGGACTCAACCATCATGGGTTAGCTGGGCAGCTCGCAGAGTGTGAAGGGGCTTAAGGGTGGCAGCACCGTTCACTCTTGCATCTCCTTCGTCTCCTCTCTCTTCTTCTTCTCCTTTCATATGCTCAGTAGTCGAAGACTCAATTATAGTTAAGGTAGTGCTGTAGATGGGTACTAGACATGCCTGGATGGAAGCTCACAGCTTCTTCATATATGGGTCTGAAGAAGTGCTGCTTGTGATTGTTTGAAGAGACTTTCTGGGTGCAAGAAACTCTATACACCGTATTGTCACTGATCTCATACTGATCATCATCGACACCATTAAGAAGATTTTCATTGTACTTTGGGAAGTTTGGATCGTCAGCAGCTGCTGTTGTCGCATGTGATGAGGATCTCGAGTTGTAAGAATTAGCCGTGAATGCTGTACCACGAGACCAAATTAACTCGGATCCTTTCTTAACCTTCCTCGCCTTCTTCAGCACCCGCTGCGGATCGGCGTAACCCGTGACAGTAACTAGACTCCCGCGTTGTGATCGAGAATCGCAAAAAACTTGGTAAACTCCCTCCACTGCCATCAGCTGCTCCTTCACTTTCTCCTCGCATTTTGTGCAGCACATGGGTACCAGAAGCTCGACAACGTGCATTCCGTTAATGGAATCGCTGTAGTAATTGCTGCGGGAAGAAGAATATGGGAGACGCGATTCACGAGTGTCAGCAGCATAGTACGGGGCCGCGTGACTAAACTGGTACTGGTCCGCCTGTATGTAGGTGGGCTCGTGACTTTTAGTACCACCGTAGAAAAATTCATTCATATCCATCGCCAATATTCTAGAAGTCTATTGCTGTGTTCAAAAGCACAGATAGACTTGCACACACAGTAGGGAGAACTCAAGCTAGCCGCTACTACGTCGAGAACGTAAGGACGGAAGATCTGGAGAGATGGGTAAAGAAACTCCGAGGAAATCTTGTTATGCAACCTAGTGCTGTACACTTGGAGAAACTAAACGGTATGAGAACAGTACTGGAATAGAGCTGATCAGAATTGAATATTTGGCTGGTGCACGAAAGAGCCAACATACTAGGAACGGTCCAACTAGAAGCGAAGAGGTGCGGCTTGTGAATGGAATTGCAACTGCTGAGATAGGCGGATGTGCGCGCAGGGCTGCTCTTACAGTTCTAAGAAGTGCGTATCGCTATAACTGCTCTTGTGGAATTTAGAGTTGCAGTGGGCTAATTTTATAGCTCAGCAGCAGACGGAGTGAAATACCCATTATCCCAACAAGAGTCAATTAGATAATACAGAACTTAGTGGTCCTACCTGACGTTGCTTGTAACGACATCACACATGGATCTGAGGCAAGACAAATGTGGACAAAATATCCACGGAAATAAGGACGGATTCAGCCGAAAGAGGGATGTAATTTTTGTGCACAAGGCACCATAAAATCTCAAGGATCATAGTCTGTAATCAGTTGTCGGTTTATAAAACGTCGGAACAACTGCTGGTTGTCATTAAAATTCTTCTTGTTTTTTTTTCTTTTTTCCCTGCTTGCAAGCTTGTCTTCAGTTTGGAAAAGATGATGAGGGAATTAGAAAAGTGGCTCTAGACAGCTTTTGCTGTAAAAGTCGGCCCCGATTTTTGCTAAGGTTGTCATGTGCAAGCACAGATGGGTTCCTCAGCGCAAGACTGCGGTGCGGCCGGTGCCGACGCCTGCGCAATCCAGAGGCAAAAGTATCAGCTAAACCTGACATTCTAACCGGCCTTAGACTCATGGTTCCATTTTCACCAATAACATCCATGATCTCATCCACAATGACTAACCGGGCCCCAACCATCCACAACCATGTGGACCATGTACTTTGAAGGTGGTTCCACCATGTGGACCATGCAATCAATTAAGGTAGTTCCATGATCGACAACTGTGTGGCAGTCTTTCTTTTCACGCGCAGTTACTTACTAGGCTCATTCACGCTCGTTAATTCTGTGTGGGTAAAGCCCTTGGCTGCAGGCTCCACCAGAATAAGGGCCCGGATGAGGTGAAGCCCAGCAGCGCCAGCCTGACTCTGGTTAAGCCTGCGGCGCCGAGGATTTTATTTTTAAGGTTTTCCCATGATACCCGGAAGATATCTGGTGGGTATCATTGGGGAAAAAAAGAACATGGACATTCCATTTTTCTCATATGCACAAGTTGTCATTTTCCAAAATGCCCCCACGAGTTTCTATGCTCTGCAACACACTCTCTAAATACAAAACTCCGAGGAGTTTCTTTTACAGGGTGTTGATGAAAATCTCCAACTTCAGCTCCTTGAGTCTGGATGCAGAGGAGTTTGAATCTGGCAATGTCCCTTACAAGTGCTCCAGAGTGCTGGAGGTGGGGCAGGGTCTTAACTGGATCTTAGTGAATTTTTTTATACCCGGAATGTCAGCTATTTCATATCCTGATCGGGACCCATGAGACTGATTGAAACTTGATAACTGGGTGAAAAGCCAATCAATATTCAGCCAACACTAGTCTCTTCTTTTCCTTTGAGATGCAATGTACAATAATACAGGCACCAGCTCCCATGTGCAACCTCCCACTCCCAATAGTGTTGGGTGGGTAAGTCATTTTACTTTGACATATCCAAAAGTAGATATCCGGGTAAATACATTGCATACCTCACCTGACCTGGTAAATATTTCAGACTTATCATGTTTTTAGGCTACCCAGTTGGTTTGTATTTGACATTTACCTGTACCTTGAGGCAGGTAATTGTTTTAAAACAAGTAAGAAGAGGGAACAAAGGCAAAGAATGACCCTCAAGACCACTGACATCTAAGGAGCAGGCTCAGTGGACCCTGTAGCATATGTATTAATGTGAACCAAATTGAGATCTCCAATTCATTTACTTAGAGCATCTCTAGTGCTCACCTCCGATCTACCCTTGGGTAGTTGCACATTAAGGTGGACCAGAATCAGCAAATGTGAAATCCATGGTCACAAAGGAAGTGACTCTCGACAGCATGTAGTAAGTTCGTTTTTTTATATTTTAATGAATCTTTAAATTTTATATACTAAATTCTCTATTTAGCACAAAGGATTTTCTTTTCTTTTCTTATAAAGAGAGACTCACAAGTATTTGGTTTCAATAAACTTTGGACTTCTATGCAGATTGGAAGTTTCATGAGAATCTATCAAATTAAATATCAAAGTTTACATGTTCAACCCCTATTTTAACATTGCAATAGCATCATGACAGACTAGAGAAAGAATGTCATATTTTGCATTTATGGATTATGTAATATGAGTCCACAAATGTTTTCTTTGGACTATGATCGACAATGCTACATCATTCAAAAATACATTTCATAATGAAATGATAACATTCTATTACCAAATCTTTTCTATGTTTTTACAACTATGTTACATTGGTTAGAAATCCCTTACAAACATTTAAGGTTGTTCCAATTTGTCTTGTACCAATCCTACTTTGACCTTTGCAAATTTTACCTTTGTGAAAATCTTCATGGATTGTCTAGTGTGCAATCACTCCCTTCCAAATTACCTTTGCAAGCATTTTTTGAAAGGGATGGTTAAGGTTAATGATGAATTGTCATTGCTTTGCCAAAACACTCTTCGTCAATTTTTTGATGACATGTTGTCTCTTTCCTCTTATCATAGTTTTTGTGTCCGTCTTGTTTATAGCCAGAGCTCATCTTGAGTTGGTTTTCAACATGTGTCATCACCCTTGTCCTCTTTTGCAATGGAGTTGTGGTGCCAATTTTTCTTTTACACAAACATGGAACATGAAGAAGATGACAATTAGCAATGGTTCACAATGGAAGTTGTAAGCATGTTTGAAGGTGACCTTGTTAAAACAAATCACAAGCATGGTTGGTCTAAAGTTGGTCACGCAATCAATGTGCACAAACATTGTGTATTAGGTGAATAATGCATTCAAATAATAAGCAAGTGAAGGTTAACAAACCTTTTATCAACAATTAATTTCATCGTCAACTATCAACTTGCAACATTAAAGGAAGGCATTAAAACCATAGAAAATTCAAAGTTACACAATTGTGGCATTTGAAAGGTAATCAATGAAAAAATACACACAATCCGTAGTTTTGTTCTATTCCAAATCAATGAAAAAAGTGCACACAATCTGCAAGTCTACTTTATTCCAAAACTTGAAATTACACTAAAATTGTTGAATTGCTATGTTTCAACATTCACATTAATAACTTGAAGGGTGGGTTCTAAGTTTGAGGCATGTTCTAGAATTGCTTCAACGGGAGGCAAAACATTGTTGACATTTAAGATTATACATTGGTGAAAAGAAAAATTCAAATTTCATGTGCAAGCTCGCACTCAAAGGAAATCTTTCAACTTTTACAATGCTTGAACCTGATGTAATTAAAAATATTATTTTGTATCTTTAAACATCATGAATGTTTTTAGCATGAAGAACATGGTCATGGTTATAACATCTCCTAAAATCAATGAGTTCTTGAGAGTCATCATGGCCATGTTTACAATTGCTTTCAAAACTTTTGCGTTTGGGAGGTGATACACATTTCAATTCCTCCTACACATCAACCCAATGCAATATGCATTTCAATAAAAAAACCATTTATGAAATCAACTTCTAACCAATTCTAGTGGTAGGATCATGTGGTACATTCAAGAATAATGCACAAAATCAAGGCACATTTCATCAACTCCAAAAAATTTCCCTTCTTTTAGATTGTTGTGTTTATGATGCAATCTTCAAAATGACAATTGATGTTCTGCTTCCCGTGCACAAAATAATAGATTTGGTGTCTAACATTAGCAAGTTTGATGTAATGACCTATAAAACATTTTTTTATCTTGTTGTTCAATTATGTGTTGAAAGGAGAATTCTAACAAGGTCTACTAACCTCTTTTATTTTAATGGTGATGATGGGTTAAAGTCAACATCATTTTTGTAACCATTTAGAATAAGTTATTGTTCAAGGGCATTTGTGGTATCCTATTAGAATTGTTCTTAACCTTCTTCTACACCCAAAATACATCCACATAACTAATGGTTGCCATTTATTCAATAAACTCCTTCCAAATCATCAATTTCTCCACATTTTGTGTAAGTCTTGGCAAGATGAACTTAACCACACATTATTACAAATATACTTGGAATAAGGATAATTTTATATATCCCTTCCCCCCTACACACTTGTTTTAATATGTCTCACAAAGTATCAAATGGAAACCAAACAAATAATCATCCTTCTTTGCATTGGGGCAAACCCATCCTTGGGTAGTACCACTAGGAATGTCACACCCCAAATTTCTTAAACCCATTCAATTTCTAGACAATCTAAGATTCACTTAAAGAAGACTTTTCACTTTTAATTTTATACCAAAAGATTACCCAAGTTGTGCACAATTTGAAACTTCAATCGGATTAATAAATTTTTAATTTTCCAAATGAATGGTCAATGAAAAAGTTTCAAGAAAATAACACTTTGGGTTATGTTGTTCAAAAACACAAATGAAACATTTTTTTCATTTTTCTTAATGCTTTAAATTTCTAAGAGGGCCTAAAATGGTCCTCTTTAATATTTGATTAATAGATAGTGAATTGAAGTTATCATAAATTTTTAAGCAATTTTTGAAAATCAAGATTACAAGGTCTTGAAGCACCATCACATAGATGTGTACAAATTTGTAATAATTTCCATTTTTTTGTTTCAATCAACAATTAGGCCATACCTTAATGACTATAGTTAATAAACCAAAAATAAATAAATAAATATTATAATGATGCAAATTGACACTTAATCATCAAAAATCAAGAATCTTAAAAACAAATGTCAAAAATATTTTAAGAATACAAATTTCTCATTTATGTAGCTTATGTAAATGTTTACAATTTTTTCATAATGTATACATAGGTGAGGAACACAAAGCCCATGTGGTGCAAATCAACAATTTTTTTTTTAAACATTAAATTTTTATAATTAAATTAAATTAGGTCTATTTTAGCGCACCCTCAACACCTTGTCCTACACCATTCCCCCTTAACCCCTTGGAGATTATCAAAGGGGGGAGTCACAAATTCTTGACCAATTCCCACCACCTCTACCCTATAATTTTTTTATTTAATTAATCTATAGATTTTCCTATCCATTCCCTTATCTAACAACCATTCCAAAGGGCATGGCCTAACTATGTTCAAACCCTAGTAAAATCTTCCTCTCCCCTTTGTTTTTTTTTTTTTTTCAATTTCTTCTCATCAGTTGTGGACAAACATCCTATTTCTTCTTCTAACCACTCCTTTTTCTATCCTTTCCCCCCTTGTTTGTTGTAAACAGCTATCCTACTTCTTCTTTTAACCATTCCCTTCTTAATCCTTTTCCTTTTTTGCTGCAAATAGCTATCTTATTTTTTTACCATGCCCTTCTCCTTGCACTTAAACTACAACTCTAAACCAAGTTAGCCTCATGCAAGCATCCTTGAACCAAAAGTACAACAAGTCTTTACCAAAAAAACAAGTGCCACACCTCTAAGAAATGGTTATAATGTAATTTTGGTTCAATCCTCAAGTCTTCCACTCCTTCCTTACTAAACCCTAACACCTTTTCTACACTACTTTCCTTCACTACACACTTCCTCCCAACTACCTATATTTCCAAAGCTCTTTACCACATCCCCAAACAGTCTTCTTTTTTATTTTCCTTTACTAGAAAGCCTAAATTATAGTTCTTCTTGCTCTTATTACACAAGAGGGAAAACCCGTATCTTTGTTCCTAAGTCTCACCACAATAACCCCAAACTTCCTCAACTTTTCTACTCCTAGTTTTTCACTTCAATAAAAGTCTAAATATTTTTTTCTTGACCTCCATTAACCACCTTCCAATCACCATACTCATAAATTCCTCCCCCCACACTTGCACTACCCACAACCATCACCACTTGAAGATCTTGTTTCCATTCATCAACACACATGTTGATTTGACCACACCTTGAGAAGTTGGCTACTTCATGATGTTGTAGCCTCCCACCTTCAGCTGTCTCACCCTTTCATGATATGCCAAGATCTTTTGCCCCTCCTTACAACTATCATCATTATTCCCTCCTTCTCACAACCCCTTCATGCCCCACTTGTCACTCAAGAAGAAAAAATAAAAGTTAGCAACAAGTTCCTTGTTTTTCAGCTCCTTGGAGGTGCCACTAATATTGTCCCACCCTAACCCTAATTGCTAGATGCTTCTGATAAGCATCTTTCACTCTATTTGTACCCCTTTATCCAAAAAGGTTAGCTAGTCTTGGACAAGGATAAGAGATCCAACCTTGTCCTAATCTGGCCAACCTACTTCCCCCCTTATCTTAACTAGGCCACCACCCCTCAAGTCCTACTAGGATGAGAACATATGTTTTAACCTAATCAAAATTAAGTTAAGCTAATTTGAGCCCAACAAGGTCCACCTTTCTTTGGATGGTGATGAAGTGATTCCTAATGGTAGCACCCACGAATCGATTTGCCCCTTGAGTGAACCAACACCCACATTTCAATGATAGCAAAAATTGTTGAATCCATTTAAATCATTTCCAAATATTACAAATATCTAATGTTTAAACTAAATCAAGGTCTATGAGTTCAAATCCAACAATTTTTGGGCTTAATATGGCCACTACGAAACCTCATTTCCAAAGGTGAAAGTATCAATGTGGGTGTTAGTTTGTTATAGCATCGTTGTTCATCTCCTTATGGATTAGTTAGTAAATCAATCAGTGATTATCAAAAACTTCTAAATTAGTATTTTTTTCATCCCTCTCCTCCTATTAATTACCTCACCTCTCTCTTTTGTTATCTCTCTTATGCATTGTATCAAAGTTAGTCCTCTCCTTTTTCAAATTAACATTTTCAACCTGAACTTTGGATCACATTACTTCTTCACATGACTAAATCATATCACATAGTTCTACAGCTAGAACCAACATTAGTACTATAAGTATTAATCTCCAAAAGATATGGATGATCCAGATGAACTTGGGCTCACTGTAGGAGAATTGGTTCCCTACCATTTGACAAGATTAGTTAGAATAAACCTGGCAAGCACCCAACCAATTTGGCTTGGAAACCAAACTTTCTTATTCTTAAACTCAAATTACAAATGAGACAATCACCATGCAAACATGGGGATCAACAACGAATAAATTACTAGTTCATGAAACAAAATAAAAATCAAAGAAAAACCTTGTATATAAAAATCAAGGATGGGAACCCATCCATCAAAAGTATAAGGCAAATGAGAACACAAGTAAACACAACCCAAAGAGGGAAAAAAAAAAACAAAAGTAAACAATTAATGAAATATAAGGAAAAGAAAACCTTATGCAAATAGGACCCAAGGCTACGAAATGACGATCAACGTAACAAAAGAAGACTTAAAATGAAAAAGCAATCGTCTACCACAAATCAGCTAGTGATGGAGGTGCAATAGCTATGATGTGTGAAAAAGATGAAAAACCCCCACTAAGTGTAGTAGCCCACTGAAAAATCGCTATGACTCGTGCACACTATAGGGCTATGGACACATGTTATCAATAATGCGAAATGAACATTGAAAGGATTAAAATGAATCACTGATGGCGCACAATAATTGACACGCTCCCAAGTCCCTAGTTAGCCCAAGTTGGGGCTAAGTTTCTCAAGTTGCGAAAATGTGGGGGACTCGGGGCACGCTCCCAGCTTCCAGCACTAAAGGGGGTAAGAGGGGCATGCTGAAAGCTCTGGGATTAAACTAGGAAGAAGGACAAGCTACTTAGTTATTCGGTCTTGCATCCAAAACTAACCAACAAGTTGGTTAGAACTCATTCTGCACACTTTTGATGTTGAAACAAACCACGGGCAACCTTTGGACTCACTTGACTCATCACGGCTCGGATTTGGGGGAAGCCACCACCTTCCCCCATATAGTATTTTATGCATCTCACCACCACACTTACATCCGAATGGCACTTTTTCCCGGGACTCCCAAAATGGAGTCCCAAAACTGTCCCGGTTTGGACTCTCGGGACTTTGGGCATTCATACCTTCTCGCCCCGACCTCGGGTCAGGACGAGGTCTAAAGCAAAGTTGTAGCTCTCCTCAAGAGCTTTCCAACGGTGCATCGCACTTCACCTGCACGCATTGGGATCAGGTCGATTCCTAACTTTTAGTGGTCGGGAATCAAACTACCAGTTTGACTCTCAGCCTTTCTTTCGACCATAACTTGTGCTATAGATGTCCAAATGGTTCATGTGAGGCCATTTTGGACATGTACACTTCAAGACCTTTTCAACGGTATAAAAAACATTCTAATGCGAGGTGTTTTGACCCCTGCAATTGAACTCTAAAGTTTCGGGAGTCCTAGAGGACTCCTAAGTCCCATTTTCGGGAGTGTGAGTGGCGACCTCACACTTCCTTCAAAGTGGGGTTGCGACAATAATGGTTTGTGCACAAGCAACCAAAAATGAATCAAAACAAGAATGAAAACACCCATACGTCTCAATAGCGAAGGGAATGAAATCATTAGCTAATGTTTGTTCAGTGTAGGATCATGTCTTCTCCTAAGCAACCATCGTCACTGCATTTGTTGTTGTCATCAATGTTCATTACATCATATTTATGCAAGTCGAATTAGCAATGATAATGTCCATCAAAGTATGGAAGCCATCTTTGGTAATAAGAATATCCACTCATTGTCAAATGTGGCAAAGGAAAAAGTGGGAGACCACCCTTTGAACATGTGCTTCACTCTCCAAAGTAATAGTTATAATAGTATCTCAAAGTGTGTCGTAGGCTATTGTGCGCTCACTCCCACAGGGAACTTGAAGCAAATGGGTACCTAAATTGTCAATGGTATGACCACACTAACACTATGAAAAGTGTGCAACTATAAAATGTGACAAGCCAATGCAAGTACGTAGTGCTATACAAAAATGAACCGATGATGAACGAAATGCTAGTGTGTTAAGATGAGTTAATACCAAACACCTGCCCCTGGACCCGCACATGAGCGGAAACATGCTCACACAATATTCGAAGGAACGTTTACTAAAAAGGAAGCAAAATCTTGCTCATGTAAAAAATTCGCTTGAAAAGTTCACAATTGGGGTTAAGACTAAACCACTAAGCTTTCAAGGGGTGGGACATGAAAGTGGACACCCTAAGGTAACATGGCTCGGACATCTTGTAGTGCCATTTGGAAGAGGGAAATGTTGATCTCAACATGTGTTACTATATCCAAAAAAATAGGATGATCATCCTGCTAAAAACAAAACGACATTCATTTTAAAATGGTACTATTTGCAATCAAATTTTAAATTCAAAATATGATTTATGATGGAGAAAGGGTAAAAGGTGCAATATTTAGGATGAAATACAAGTCTAAAACAAGCCACATGTAAAAAACTTAATGGAAATAGATTTTCCAAGGTTGTAAATATTGTTATAATTAAGCCCAAAATGGATAGGGGTACGAGAAGGTGACGCTTTAGAATGAATAAAGAAGGTGCAATTTTTTTCAATTTATTGTGATTACTTGCACAATTGTCTTTGATATTTGATCAACAATTGCCTTTTATATGTCTACAATTTTGTTTCTTCTAATTTCGTTCAATGGGTGCCCTTACTGAAAATCTTGGGTGTTTGATTTTCATTTGAATGATTTGAACATTTATATCAATAATTAGCTTGCAAGTCTATTTATTACTTATTTAAACTTCACAATATATACTCACACAATTTTATTTGTATTTAATTTGGATTTCAACTCATGTTACAGGTATCTGAATTGATGTTCACCGGCATACATTTCCTAAAACAGTCAAAAAAGGCATAAAAATAAGAATGTATATCATAGAGTAAGTCATGATAATTTGTGTATTTTAGTTCTTGGTCCATGGATAAAAATTATTCATAAACATCAATTTTTTCATAATGGTATGGAATTCAGTTTGCCATCATCCATTTTTCATCTAAAATGAATGAAACCCCATCATCCTTTCATCCATTTCATCCACTTTTCGTCACTTTCATTCATGATGAATGACAATCTCCTCTTCACATCCACTTTTTTCTCCCAGAATGGATGTTCAGTAAATTTCCTAGGCAAATTTCCAACTCACAGCAATAACAGTAGTAGTTGATTCTCACAATCCAAAAATACTAACTAGTGGGGTCTGACACCAATACAGAAAAAAAAAATTGTCTCGGTTTCATGTGCTATGAAATTTGCTGCCAGCTCCATAGCAAAAACCAAAAGCAACTGCAGCAATAGGTACACTGAAGAAAAACAGCATACCATTTATCGCTTCTTAGACACACCCACAGTTCTCCCGCGCCGTCCTGTGGTCTTGGTGTGTTGCCCACGGACACGCAAGCCCCAGTAATGACGAAGACCCCGATGGTTCCTGCAATCCCATTCATATACACTCATCTTAGCCAACTGTGACAATCAACAATGAACTTCTAACATTCAAGGTAAGGTTCTCCACCTGCCCATCCCCCCCCTGGTCCCCCCAAAAAAAGCCAGAGGTATTCTACCTGATCTTCTTTAGGCGTTCCAAATCATCCCTGAGCTTCATGTCAAGGGCATTGGACACAACTTGTGAGTAACGACCATCCTTGTGGTCCTTTTTCCTGTTCAAAAACCAGTCTGGAATCTTGAACTGTCGTGGATTCCCCACAATCACCATAAGATTCTCAAGCTCTGCAGCACTCAGCTCTCCAGCACTGTCAACATAGGAAAGCTTATGTTAGACAGAGAAAACAGCAATTGGGGAAAAACTGCCTACAGAAAGCAGCAACTACATCTCCCCTTTAGGGTTATCATGTAGCAGGTATGTTCTTATATGCTTAGAAAAATTCAAGCAAACAACAAGTCGTGGACTAATGTTGCTGAGAAACCAAGAGCCCCTGGCCTTTGGAGCATCTCTAGCAGCGGTCAACATGTGACCCTGCCAAAATATTTCTCAAATATCCAAGTTCAGTTATTTACTTTTTCCAACCCCACCCATAAAACTAAAACTGGGACTGAAATAGGTGGTAGACTACTAATAGCAACCCACCCGGACCAATCAAGCTATCTAACCAATCAACACAAGATGTTATGCCTTGCAGTACCTTTAACCAGCCTCAGCAAGCTGTGCACAAATGCTGGGCCAAAACCATTTTGCTGAGCCAAACTGACATGTTCTGACTTTTCTTCATCCGAATTTAATTTGCAGGGTCATATACTGAGCACTGCTGGAGTTGCTCTTAGACACTTAGGAAAATGTTCAACTGCTCAAAACTGTCTTGAGACATCATTAGCATGGAAGGTGGTGTCTTTGATATTTTGGGGAAAGGTTTGCAAGAAATACAACAGGATAATAATATGATTCCGTCAACAAGTATTTCTTTGATAGGTTTGCAAGAAATACAAAAAGATAATTACATGACTCTGTCAACAAGGATTTCCCATACCCTATTGGAGGAAGATCTAAATTCAGAGTAAAACAAAATTGATTTCTTGAAACAAGTCTTCTTTAGCAAGACAATAAGAGCATACTGTGAGAATTATCTTTGTCATACCTGGCAGGGCAAGCACTCAGAACCAATATTTTCTATAGGTTTAGGGTTCAGGGTTTAGGTTACAAAGGAGACAATGAAAAGACTACTATTGCACCTCTGATTGAGAAGGATTTCAGAGACCATGCCATGAAGATGCCAACTTCACTTCTTATGGGGAAGGAAGCAGTGTCTTCTGCAGCCATTGCAGAACTAGCAACCTCTAAACCCTAAACCTGGGAAGACCAAAATCACTTGAGGTCAAGACTAAAAAGAGACAGGGAAAGAAAAAGAAAAACAGGGATGGAAAGCCGAACCAGAAAACAACATTACCGTTTACTCATGTCTACGTCTGCCTTCTTGCAAACAAGGTTCGCAAATCGTCGCCCCACTCCCTTGATGGAGGTCAAGGCAAACATGATCTTCTGTCTTCCATCAACATTGGTATTGAGCACACGCAAAATATGCTGAAAATCCTCATTCGCAATGAGCGACTGCAAGTATCCCCAAAACAACCCCAAATCTCATCACATTCCGTCACGGCTTCTACATGGAAATCAGACACGCAATTTCCTTTCTAAACTCATTCCAAATGGACGCTCAAGGGAGTGCCCAAAAAAAAGAAAAAACAACAGCAACAGAACACATCAAATGGGACAACTCTTACGAGTTGGACTACGACGTAACTCTTTCCAGCAAAGAAATCAGCGACATTATTCAAGATGAGACTGGAAAGTTCAGAGCTCAGATACCCAAAAGAAAACTTACCTTTGGAAAAGGAAAAAAAACCATTGAAAAAGAGGAGAAAAAGAAGAGAATAAGGTCTTACCATAGTGGCGACGTGCTGCTGCAGCTTCGTTAGGAGGAGAGCAGAGAACGCACGGTGCGGGCGTAGAGCGAGCTTTGCACAAAGTGTGAAGAAAGAAGCGATGGCGGCTCATAACCCTAAATCACAACCCGGCAACCCAAGTGTAAACGGGTTCAAAAGCGCAAGTTTTCTTAGGTTAATTTGGCTCTGCATGTTTGGGAGGGAGACACTAACTCGGGTACAATGTGAGTTAGTTTTCATTTGGTCTCACGTTTTGAGGAATGTTCACCAGGTGTTAGTGCGAACTGTGAATTATTTTGGGGGAACATCATGGAACATTTTACCCTATTTTAACTCTTGTTGCTGGTTTAAGTGAACCCCCCAAGGGGTAGTGCCATTACCTATTATGGAATGGCCTAAGAAGGACCTTTCTAACCCTCTCCTACTAGTGATGTGGGATTGTCAAATAACACATAGCCCAAAGAAGTTTCTAAGGATGAGTAAGAAATATATTAGACAAAAAGTGATTTCAAATAGAATACATAAATGTGGATGTATTTGTTGATCTTTTGCAAACCCAATGTAACAAGGTAATAATATATTATTGTATAACTTGACATTTGGTCTTTTATATATATATATATATATATATATCTTTCTACCTGCTGATAAATGTTGCTAAGCTTGCACTTTGAATAGACCTATTTATAAATTAAGGCTAAAGGGTTGGTAATAGTTATGCAACTTTCCACCTAAGTATAAAAGAAGGTTTTAAGTGTAGATTAGATTGAATTTCCAACCCTTTAGGCATAAGGGTGTCACAAGTCACAACATGATTAAATTTCAAACCCTAAAAAATGGAAATTGACATGAAAACATAAGGTGGACTAAAATGAATTGATGCTAACTTTGCATGCAAATATGACA
>Ga0116229_10009026_pt1 | contig 15333 bp, 12 predicted proteins | sample S1TSphgellanicum_3_FD_87313 | JGI IMG/M metagenome (GOLD analysis project Ga0116229, IMG submission 87313) | Host-associated microbial communities from peat moss isolated from Minnesota, USA - S1T2_Fc - Sphagnum magellanicum MG | ecosystem: Host-associated > Plants > Peat moss > Unclassified... | reverse complement strand
GCCAGCGCCGCGGCCGACGGCCTCCCGATATAGCCGTGGGCCACCTCGCGCTTGACGTTGGCCAGGCTGTGCTTGAACCGGTAGTCGCCGGGTCCGAGATCGAGCTCGCGCACGCCCTCCTCCGGCGCCCACTTCAGGATCTCGTTGATCAGGATGACGCCGGGCGAATAGCGGGCGAAGGCCTCGTCATGGGCGATGAACCAGGCGTGAAGCACGCCGCCCTGGCGGAGCGCGAAGTGGGCGGCCGCCAGCTTGCCATCGACGTGCAGGGTGAAGAAGGCGCCGCCGAAGCCCGGCTCGGTCCGCTCGAACAGGGATCGCAGCAGCGCCTCTGTCCAGCCGACCTGGAAGATATCCGTCTGGCTACTGGCGCGGTACTGGGCGCGCTTCCAAGCGATCAGGGCGTCGAAATCGCCGACGTCGCGGCTGACCGCGAACGCAGCCGCCCCCTGCTCCCGCTCCAGCTTGCGGCGCTTCTTGGCGGTGTCCTGCAAGATGTCGGTGCCAGCCGCGCGCCGCGCCTTGGCGTAGGCGTCGTAGCCCTCGCTGAGATCGATCACCAGGGACTGGGAGAGGCCGCGCACCCCGCGGGCGAAGGCGCTCTGATCAGCCAAAAGGCTCGGGAAATCCAGTCGTCCGACCCGCAAGGCGGCCAGCAGGCGCCGGGACTCGACGTCAAGGTCGGGCGCCCCCACCACGCCCTGATAGTCGCACATCGGCGCGCCTACAGGACCGGCGGCGCCGCCCCGGACCCGGACGGGCAAGAATCCGACCGCCTCGCCATCCTGGCGCAGGATCACAACCCGCGCCCCCTCCTGGTCCGGCCCGCCGACACGTGCACACGCCTGCACCCAAAACGGCGACAGAAACGGACTGGTCCGCCCACTCGCCGCCTGCAGCGCAAGCCAGGCCGACACATCCGCCGCGGTCAACGCTTCAGGCGCGACGACTGTGAACTCCATCCGCTCCGGTTCCCAAGGGGTTGAACGCGAGCAATAGCAGAAGAGCGTTTAGAGGGGGTTGAGATTGGGGGTGCGGGGCGAGGCGGCCGTCTCATCTCCCCTGGCCGAAGGCTGGGGGAGTCCTGGCTTCATTGGAAAACGCCGCGACGATCAACGACGTGTCAAGATAGACCATCAGTAACGATCATCGTCCCGCATCGATCAAGTCAGTAGCGCTGAGGTCCTGGACAGGTTGGGTCGCCGTCAGAGATCGGAGCACGACGGCATCTATGCGCTTACGCGGGCGTTCCACTGCCGTCAGCCGCGCAACCGGCTTGCCGCGCCGGGTTATGTCGATCGACTCCCCCGCCTCAACCCGATCGATGAGTTCGCTAAGATGGGCTTTGGCGTCAACTAAGCTTATGGCGCCCACCCCATACACTCCTGACCAATTAGATGGTCAGATACCGCGCAGGGCCTGACAAGGCCAGGACTCGATTCCCATCGATCACCGACCGCGATCAGGATAACGCCGCCTTAAAAATCCAACTCCGAATAGCTCGCGAACGGCGGCATCCCAGGCAACCGATCGGTCAGCAGCGGTCGAAACGAGGGGCGGGACTTGGTCTTCATGTACCAGAGCTTGACGTTCTGGAACGCTTCCCACGGCGCTTCCCCGATATAGTCGATCACTGAGATGTGGGCGGCGGCGGCGATGTCGGCGAGGCTGATGCGGCGGCCCGCCAGCCAGTCGCGTTCGGCCAGCAGGCGATCGAGGTAGTAGAAATGGCTGCGCACGCCGTCGCGCCCGCGGCGGATGCCGGCCAGGTCGGGCGCGCCCATGCCGAGCAGCCGCTTTTCCATCTTTTCGTAGAGGAGGAATCCATTGACCTCGAAATCGAACTTGCGGTCGAACCATTGCTGCAGGCGCCGGGCCTCCGTCCGTTCCGAAGCGTCGCGGCTTAAGAGCGGAGTCTGGGGATAGGCCTCCTCCAGAAAGTCGAGCACAGCGTAGCTTTCGCACGCCACGATGCGGCTGGCGCCCTCGCCATCCACCAGCACCGGCGGGCGGCCGGATGGGTTGAGCGCGGCGAGGGTTTCTGGCCGCTCCCAATAGCGCTCGATCACTTCCTGATAGGCGAGCTTCTTTTCACCGAGCGCCAAGCGCGCCTGGCGTGAAAAGGGGTCGAGCGGAAAATGATGGAGAATGAGGGAGGAAGTCATAGCCCAGGGAACACGACCTGACAGGGTCCGTTGCAATCTGTCGGTCAACCCTTAAGGGGCCGTTTACCGGAACGCCACAATCGGCGCGCATTTGGGGACCATATCAGCTAAGCTCGCGATTCTTAACGCGTTGAACGCGAGACCCTATGCCCGCTTGGGACGCAGCCTTCGCCGCCGCTGGCGGCGCCGTAAGCCTGGCGCTGGCGGCGACCCTCTGGGCGCTGGCCCAGCAGCGCCGCGCCCGTGCGCGCATCCTTGAGCTCACCCAAGCCCTCTCAGCCTTCGAGCGCCGCGCCGAAGCCGCCCATGCCTCAGCGGAGGCCTTTGATCGGGCCGTCGTGGTGATCGATTCCGACGGCGCGCGCCTGGCTTCGGGTCGCGACAGCTTGTCGGCGTGCGCCACCGCGCTGGGCCTTCGGGCTGACGCCGACGCCGCCCAGGTGATCCAGGCCCTGATCCAAACCCACCCCGAGCACGCCCGGCGGCTTAAGGCGCTGGCCGATCGCGGCGAGCCTTGCGATTTCGAGGCCCGCGGTCAGGGCGTATCCCAGGGCGCGGTGGTGGTGCAGGGGCGCACGGCCGGCGCCTTCGCGTGGCTCGGCCTGTCCGCCGTCGCCGCCGAGGGCCTGCCGTCTGCGGCCCGCTTCGCCGCCTTCTTGGACTGTCAGACCGACCCGGCCTGGATCACCGGGCCGACAGGACGCCTGGTCTGGGCCAATCGGGCCTGGCTGGCGGCGGCCGAAGCCGAGAGTGTGGAGGAGGCGATCGCCAAGGCGCTCGTGTTTGATCGAAGTATCGAGAGCGTCGCGGTTGAGGCGCTCGAGAGCGGCGAGCGGCGGGACGCGGTGCGCTGGGCGCCCGTCAAGGGCGTGCGTCGCGCCTTCCATGTCTTCGCCCACCCGCTGGAAGGCGGCGGCGTCGGCGCGATGGCGGCCGATGTCACAGAAGCCGAGGAGGCGCGCGAGGCGCTTCGGCGAAATATCTCCGCCCAGGCCGAAACCCTGAACCGTCTCGCCGACGCCGTGGCGATCTTCACCCACGGCCGCCGGCTGGCTTTCCACAACACCGCCTTCGCCGACCTGTGGCAGCTTGAGCCTGCGTGGCTGGCCGAAAAGCCGACCCATGCGGAGCTGCTGGACCGGCTGAGGCAACGCCGGCGGCTGCCGGAGACGATCGATTATGGGGCGTGGCGGGCGCGCGAACTCAGTTTCTACGAAGAACTTGGCGGCACGCCGGACGAATTGTGGAGCCTGCCCGACGGCCGCACCCTTCGGGTGGTGCGCCAGCCCGACCCCCATGGGGGCCTGTTGCTGGTGTTCTCCGACATCACCGGCGAGCTGAAGTTGCGCGCCCAGTACAACGCCCTGGTCCAGGTGCAGCAGGCGACGCTCGACAAGCTGAACGACGCGGTGGCGGTGTTCGGCTCCGATGGCCGCTTGCGGCTGCATAACGAGGCCTTCGAGCGCTTCTGGAACATCACCCCCCAGGCCTTGGCCGACGCCGTCGATTTCGACGGCGTGGTGCAGCTCTGCACGCCGCTGGTCCATGACCGCAACTTCTGGCGGGAGCTGAAGGCCCGCACCGCCGATCCAGATCCCCAGGCCCGCGCGCCGATCGCCGGCGAAATCCGCGGCTCGGACCAGCGGGTGATTTCCTATCAGACCAAGCCCCTGCCCGACGGCGCCACGCTGATCGCCTTCGACGACGTGACGGCCACTCGCAAGCTGGAGCAGGCCTTGGTCGATCGGTCCCAGGCCCTGTCTGAAGCCGAGCGGCTGAAGCGCGACTTCGTCGGCAACGTGTCCTACGAGCTGCGGACGCCGCTGACCACTATCATCGGCTATTCCGAGCTGCTGGACCGCCAGGGCGACGCCCTGCCTGAGCGATCGCGCGGGCATGTCGTGGCCGTGCGAACCGCGGCGGCCCAGCTCGCCAGCTCCATCGACGATGTGCTCGACATGGCGCAGATGGACGCCGGCGAAATGGAGCTTCGGCTCGGCGATGTCGATGTTCTGGAGCTCCTGACCAAGGCGGCGGCCCGCCACGCGAGAGCGGCCGAAGACGCGGGCGTCACGCTTCAGGTCAAGGCGAGCGAAGACGCCGGCGTGATCCGCGCCGACGAACGCCGGCTGGGCCAGGTTCTAGACCACCTGGCTGTGAACGCCATCCGCTCCACCCCGGCCGGCGGCGAGGTGACGCTGGACGCCCAGAGGGCGCTGGGCGAGGTCAAGATCCGGGTGAAAGACACCGGCCGCGGCATTCCCTTCCACGTCCAGGCCCACATCTTCGATCGTTTCCTAGGCCGCGACCGCGGCGGGCCGGGCCTGGGCCTCGCCCTGGTCAAGGCCCTGGTCGAGCTGCACGGCGGATGGGTCGCCCTGGAGAGCGAGCCCGGCGCCGGCGCCGCCTTCATGCTGCACCTCCCCGAAACCGCCTATGCCGGGTCGGCCCATCCCGAGCTGCAGTTTTAGACGATTGGGCGGCTCTGATGTGCGGCGCGTCAGTTGAGCGCAAGTCGCGGCTTCATCAGACCTGGGCGGCGCCCTGCTGCATGAGCGAGGCCACGGTGGCGTAGCATTCAAACCATGCGGCGGCCATTTCCGGCGTGTAGTCGGACCCGAGCCCCTGCTCGAGCGTCCACAGCAAGGCCGCACCCACGGTGCTGTAGCTGTCGAGGGGAACGCCGTAGCCGGCGTGGCGGGCGCCGAGCTGCTGCACGGCCGGGACGATCGCGTCGAGGTTGTCCAGGTTCGCGACCGCGACGCCGATCATGCTCATCAGCTTGCGTCCCTGCTCCACCATATCGCCCTTGAACAGGGCGTTCAGAGTCGGATCGAGCGTGAACAGACGGCCGTAGAAGAGGGCGGCGACCGCCTGGGCGTCTGGCGCGATGCGCGCGAAACTGGAGCGGATAAGCGTCTTCTGGTCTTCGGTCATGTCGTCCCCTTCGCCATAAGCGGCGCATTCAAACAAGCATATTATATACCAGTTTGACAAGCCCCCGACGGGACGCCCGTGGGGTTCGGGATCGATAGATCGAGGTTGCAGCACTTGGTCTTTATGTCGACGCGCTTTTGAGCCCGAAAACGGGTTCCCGCTTGTCGTAATGCGCTCTATGGGAGCGCGCATGCGACTGACCGAGCATACGGATTACGCTCTGCGCACCTTGATCTATCTGGGTGTGCGTGGCGATGGCTTAACGCCCGTCGGCGAGGTGGCGGACGCCTTTGGATTATCCAAGAATCACCTGCTGAAGGTCGCCGCTCACTTGGCCGCCGCCGGCTACGTCCAGACCGTGCGGGGCAACGGCGGGGGCTTGCGCCTCGCGCAGCCCGCCGAAGCGATCAATATCGGCGCCGTGGTGCGCATCACGGAAACCGATATGAATCTGGTCCCGTGTTTCTGCGACGGCGGCGGCTGTCGCATTGAAACCGCCTGTTTGCTGCGCGCAACGCTAAATTCAGCCCTGCGCGCGTTCCTGGCCGAGCTGGACCGCACCACCCTCGCCGACCTCGTCAAGCCCAGAGCGAGACTCAAGCATCTGCTCGGACTCGCCAAGACTGGGGTGGGCTGACGATGTCGACCTTAGGTCTGCGGTGCGTCGAAAGTCGGGCGGCGCCTCCACCGCTTTCAGCGGTCCCCCCTCCCCATGCTTCGCAAGGATGAAGATGCGGCGACCTTCATCTCCCCTATCGCAAAACGATGGGGGAGTAGCCCGGAGGCGAGGGGGCCGCGCGGCGTAGCCGGGCGGAACGAGCGCATCCGCCGCCAAGGCCCGCCACGCTCTGAAAACGCCTACTCCGCCGGCTCCACCTGCTTTTCCATGTGGATGACCTTCGCCGGATCCTCTTCGAAGGGCGGAGAGTAGATCACCAGCATCTTGATGCGCGGTGTGATCACCTTGATGTCGTGAAAGACCCTGGCGGGGAAGAACATCATGTCGCCGGTCTTCACGATGTGGGGTTCGCCGTTGATTGCGACGTGCGCCTCGCCCTCCAGGATGTAGACGGCCTGCTCCATGTCGGGGTGGGCGTGGGCGGGGGAGCCTTCGTGGCGTTCGATGTCGCCCAGCGCGATCTCCATATATTTGGCGCCGTTCACCTTTGGCCCGACCAGGCGGTAGTTCTTGGTGCCGGTGTGGTTGGCCGGGCTGTAGCACTCCGCCTCTTCAGGCCGGATGATGTAGGGCGACTTGGTGGTCATGACTTTGGCCTTTCTTGGGGTCTAGGCGACGGGGCTAAGGGTGGATTGGGCTTGGCGGTCTTCGCCCGCCTTGACGGCGGCGCCCACCGCCGCCTGGAGGTTCAAAATGCGGATGGCGTTCTGGTGGAACAGCTTGTCGATGACGCCGGGCTTGAACCCCTCCATCTGCCATTCATCACAGCACTGGCCGGGGCTCCAGCCCGGATAGTCCGAACCGAACAGAACCTTGTCCTGAAGCCGGCGCTGCATGTCGTACTTCAAAGCAGCCGGGACATATTTGGGGCCCCAGCCGGAGATGTCGATCGAGACGTTCTTCTTGTGCAGAGCGACCGCGATCAGCTCGTCGGTCCAGGGCCAGCCGGGGTGGGCGGCGATGATATTCAGGCGGGGGAAGTCGGCGGCGATATTGTCGATATTGGGGATGGGCCGCCCGTAACTCAGCTTGAAGCCGAGGCCGCCGGGCTCGCCAGCGCCGATCGCCGTCGTGCCGCAGTGAATGAGGACAGGCGCGCCAAGCGACTGCAACAGATCCCAGATCGGATAGAACTGGGTGTCCGCGGGCGAGAAGCCCTGGACCGGCGGCTGGTACTTTACGCCAAGCAGGCCAAGATCCTTGATGGCGTGCTCGATCTCCTCCAGCCCCTTGCGTCCACGCCAGGGATCCACCATCGCCCATCCGGGCAGGAAGACATCCGGATAGTCCTTGCTCAGCTGGGCCAGGGTATCGTTGGCGTAGACGCCGCCGGCCGCGCCGTGTTCAGCGTCCCAGGCGATCGCCAGCGCGAGCGTGTCGTCACGGCGATAGTCCTCGGCGATCTGACTGTCGGGACGGGCATCGAACTTGCCCGCGAACATGCGCTGGGCCGCCGGCATGAACGGTAGGCTGGCCTCGACATAGGCCGGGTTCATCGGATGGACGTGAACGTCGATGGCGCGCAAGATCTATGACTCCGGCTTCAAGCGGCGACGGTCGCGGCGACGGGCGCGACCAGACCGGGCAAGGCCCTGGCCCAGCGGGCCTCAAGCCCCTGCCCCGCCAAACCCTGCACGATCAGGACGATCCGCGTCCGACGGTCGGAGTCGGGCCAGCGATCCAGGGTGACGGGGGGGTGCATTACATGATGCACGCCTTGCACCACGACAGGCGCCTTCGCCTCCGCCACAGCGATCAAGCCCTTCAGCCGCAACAGTTGATCCCCGAGCTCGATCCGCACATCGCGAAGCCAGGCCTCCACTGCGCGCCAGGCCAGCGGCTGGTCAGCGATCAGGGTCAGGGCGTTTACGGATCGGGTATGGACAGGGCCGGTTTCGATCGCCTCCGCGGTCCAGCCGAGCCCTCGGGGCGGGGAAGCCGCCTCGGGATCGAGAAAGCCTGGAGGGGCGAGCGCGGCCACATCGACGCCGCCGCGCCGCGCCTCAATCAGAGTCGCGGCGGGGTTCAGGGTGCGCAGCTGGACCTTCAGCGCCGCAACGGCGTCAGCCTCAACCAGATCGGTCTTGGTCAAGACCAAGGTATCGGCGAGGGACACTTGTTTGCGGTTTTCCTCGTGGCGCTCAAGCTGAGACAGACCGAACAGGGCGTCGACCGTCGTGGCGACGCCCTCCAGCCTCAGATGCCGCGACATCACTGGATTGCGCAGAATGGCCTGAGCGATCGGCGCGGGATCGGCGAGACCCGAGGGCTCAACGATCAGCCGGCGAAAGCGCGGCAGATCCCCCGCCCCCCTGCGGCTGAAGATGCGCATCACCGCCGCCTCCATGTCGCCGGCGACATTGCAGCAGAGACAGCCGTTGGCCAGCACAACCGTCCGATCCTGTCCGTCGTCGATCAGATGATGATCGAGCGGGACGGCGCCGAACTCATTGATCGCGACGGCGGTGTCGGCCAGCCGCGGGTCCTTGATCAGGGCGTTGACCAGGGTGGTCTTGCCGCTGCCCAGGAAACCGGTGAGCAAGAGCACCGGCAGCTTGACGCTGTTTTGCTGGCGGGTCACGAACATCGCGCGCGCTTTCAGCCTAGGGCGCAATCACGGGCGGGGCGACCGCCCGATCCAGCCGGCGCGCCGCCAGGTAGAAGACCACGGAAATCACCATCGCCAGACAGGCGAAAGCGCCGAGGCCCACGCGGAAATCATGGGTCATTTCCTTGAGCAGCCCGATCGCCCAGGGCGCGACCAGGCCGCCCGTCACGCCGATGGCGCTGATCGCCGCGATACCGCCCGCCGCCGCGCCGCCTGTCAAAAAGCCGCCGGGGATAGCCCAGAACGGGGCCGAAAAGGCCAGAGTGCAGGCGAACGCCACGGCGATCGCGGCGATCCGGAGCGCTGGGTCATGCAGAACCATAGCCAGCAGGAGGGCCGCGCCGCCGAGAAGGTTGGCCAGCGCCGCATGCCCCGTCCGCTCGCCTTTCGCATCGGACCGGCGCCCCCACCAGATCAAGGCCGCCAGGGCGAGGACGCTTGGGATCGCCACCACAAACCCTGTCTGAACGGGCCCAAGACCAAAACCCTTGACGATCTGAGGCAGGAAGAAGACGACGCCGTTCATCAGGCAGACATTGCTGAAGAAGACGGCGCCGAGGAGCAAAACCAAGGGATTGCTAAGGGCGGCGAGCGTCCCCTTCGCCGTTCGAGGTTCAATCTGGCGCTGTTCCGCCGCCAGCGTATCGACCAGCCAATCGCGCTCCGCCGGCTTGAGCCAGGGCGCAGTTTCAGGGCCGTTGTGGATCATCCAAAGCACCGCAGGCGCCAAAAGGATCGCCGGCGCGCCCTCCACGATGAACAACCACTGCCAACCTTTAAGACCGAGCAGTCCGTTTAGCGTCAGCAGCCACCCCGAGACAGGGTTGCCGATAATGCCGCTGATCGGGATGGAGGCGAGAAACAGGCCGTTCATCCGGCCGCGATGCGCCTTGGGAAACCACAGGGTGATAAAATAGAGCACGCCCGGATAGAAGCCCGCCTCGGCCGCACCGAGCAGGAGCCGAGCGGCGTCCAAGCTCAAGCTCCCGCGGACGAACGCCATGGCGACGGCGCAGACGCCCCAGGTGAACATGATGCGCGCAATCCACCGGCTGGCGCCGAACCGATGAAGAAGCATGTTGGAGGGGATTTCGCACAGGCTGTAGGTGACGAAGAAGATGCCGGCCCCAAAGCCGTAAGCGCCCGCCGTGAGGCCAAGGTCCTTGTTCATCTGCAAGGCCGCGAAGCTCAGGTTCACGCGGTTCAAAGAGGCGACCACGTAGCAGACCATCAGAAACGGGATCAGCCGGAAAAAGGCCTTTCTCAAGGTGACGCGCTCAAGCGTGGACGGCGCCGGCGACGCCGCCAAACCTGCAACCGGCGTAGACCCCGGGACAGCCGTCTCCATCAGCTGCGTCGTCATGCTTCCTCCTCACCGACGCCTAGAGGCGCTCTTGATCACGCGGAGCATTACAGCGACGCCCTCGCGAAACTAATTTCACTACAGCGAACAGACACGATCCTTTTTTCACGTCAAGGCAAAATCCCGTGTCCGCCTTTCACCGTCGCGTCTAATGTCGGTCCCGAGCTAAGTCGGCCCGCCTTGACAAGGCGCCCCCGCCTAAGGCAACACCGTCGAAATGGCGAAAAAAACTTCGCCGTGCCGAAAAAAAGCTTTTGCGTCAAAATCTAGACCCATCGGGCTAAGCTTGAGGCGCAAATCGAGGATACGATGGACGCCGCTCAACATACAGCCGTCTCGGCCTCTTTCGTATGGCCGCCGGCGCCGCCATCGACCGGACCGCTTCGCGACGTCAAGGTGCTTGATCTGACGACCGTGGTCATGGGGCCGTCGGCAACCCAGATGCTGGCGGACCTCGGCGCCGATGTGATCAAGGTCGAGGCCCAAGCCGGCGACAGCATGCGCTGGATCGGCCCCTGGCGCCATAAGGGCATGGGGCCGCTCTTCCTTCAGGCCAATCGCAACAAGCGCAGCGTCGTGCTCGATCTGAAGTCGGAAATCGGCAAGGCCCGCGCCGTCGCCTTGGCGCGCGAGGCCGATGTGCTGGTCTCCAACGTGCGACCCCAGGGTCTGGCGCGGCTGGGGCTGGATTATGAGGCGCTCGCCAAGGTCAATCCCTCCCTGATCTACTGTTCCGCCGTGGGTTACGGCGCCGGCGGCCCCGACTCCGGCAAGGCGGTCTATGACGACCTGATGCAGGCGGCCTCCGGCGTGGCCGGACTGTTCCGGGCGATCGACGGGGCGCCCCGCTATGCGCCGATCAATATCTGCGACCGCACCGTGGGCCTTTATGTCGCCAATGCCGTGACGGCGGCGCTGTATCATCGCGCGCGAACGAACGAAGGGCAGCTGATCGAGGTCCCGATGTTCGAGACGATGGCCCAGTTCGTACTGGCCGATCATATGGGCGGCGGCGCCTTTGTGCCCCCTGCGGGCGATATGAAATATCTCCGGCTCATGTCGCGCACACGGGGGCCCTATCCGACCAAGGACGGCGACCTGGCGCTGGTGGTCTATACCGACAAGCATTGGCGCGCTTTCACGGCGTTCCTGGGCTGTCCCGATCTGATCGACACCGATCCCCGCTTCGCAAGCCAGCAAAGCCGCACCGAACATGCCGAAGATGTCGGACGGTTCCTGGCGCAGAGCTTATCGACCCATACCAACCGGGAGTGGCTGGAGATTCTGCACGGATTGGATATCCCAGCCTGTCCCGTGAACGCCATCGAAGACCTGTTCGACGATCCGCATCTGACCGCCGTGGACTTCTTTGAGGACCTCGAACACCCCACAGAGGGGACGCTCAAGGTCGCCCGGTTTCCAGTGCGGTTCAGCCGCACGCCCGCCGACATCCGCCGCCTCGCCCCCAACCTCGGGGAGCATAATGAGGAGGTGTTTCCGTCGGGGGATGAGCGCGGATAAAACGGAAGGCTGGTTTTACATTGAGTGTGGGCGTCGGCGGTCTTTTCCTCACCATCGCAGATGGGGAAGGGGGACCGCGGAATGCGGTGGCGGGGCGGGGCGGATGCGCGGAAAACGCCGCACCGCCGTCGTTCCGCCCGGCTCCGGCGTACTTCCCCATCTGAAGACGGGGGCGAAGATAGGCGGGACGGCCAGCACAGGGCCTAATTTGAGGAATTACAAGACCATGTCCGCAACGCCTCCCGACGCCGAACGCCCCGCCACCCGCCTCGAGCGGAAGGGCCACGCGCTGTGGGTCTGGATCGATCGGGAAGCGCGGCGCAACGCCATCAACCCAGAGGTGCTCGCCGGGATCGAAATGGCGGTCGCGCGCGCCGCGGCGGACGCCACGATCCGCGCCATCGTGCTGACCGGCGTCGGCGACAAGGCCTTTTGCGCCGGCGCCGACCTCAGCAAGGGAACAGGAACCTTCCAGGCCGCGCCCGACGAGCCCACGACCGACTTCGGCCGGCTCGCGCGCAAGGTGCGCACCTGCGGCGTCCCCCTGATCGCCCGGGTGAACGGCGCCTGCGTCGCCGGCGGCATGGGGCTGATCGGCCTTTGCGACCTGGCTGTCGCCGCCGACCACGCCCGGTTCGGCCTGCCCGAGGTGAAGGTCGGGGTCTTCCCGATGCAGGTGCTGGTCTATCTGCGCTCTATTCTCAGCGCGCGGCGCATCAACGAACTGTGCCTGACCGGAGAGCTGATCGGGGCCGCGCGGGCGGAGGAGATCGGGCTGATCAATGAGGTGGCGCCGGCCGGCGAACTGGATGCGCGCATAGACGCGTTGGTCGCCAAAATCGCCGCGGCATCGCCCATGGCGTTGAAGCGCGGCAAGGCGGTCATCGCCGCCATGGAGATGATGGCGTTCGAAGAGGCCTTAAGTTTCGCCGAGGCCCAGATCGCGCTGGCGTCGCGGAGCACAGACGCCGCCGAGGGCCTGACCGCCTTCAACGAAAAGCGCAAGCCGAGCTGGGCCGGCCCAGCGATTGAGGGAGACTAAAAACATGGCCGACCGCCTCTTGCGCATCGGCGGCGCGTCCGGCGCCTGGGGCGACAGTCCCCGCGCCGTGCCCCAGCTGCTGACCGCGCCCGTCGATTACTTGATGATGGACTATCTGGCCGAGGTCAGCATGTCGCTCTTGGCCCGGGCCAAGATGAAGGACCCCCTGAGCGGTTTCCCGCCCGACTTCATCGGCTATCTGAAGCCCCATTTGGGCGAAATCGCGCGGCGGGGGATCAAGGTGGCGTCCAACGCCGGCGGGGTGAACCCGAAGGCCTGCCAGGCGGCTATGCAGGCGGCCTGCGACGAAGCCGGCGTCAGTCTGAAGATCGCTGCGGTCGAGGGCGACGATGTGCTGCCTTACATTGACGCGCTGCGGGAACAGGGCGCGCGAGAGGCGGTTTCGGGGGCGGAGCTGCCGCCGCGCCTTTTGACCGCCAACGCCTATCTCGGCGCCTTGCCGATCAAGGCGGCGCTGGACCAGGGCGCCGACATCGTCATCACCGGCCGCTGCGCCGACAGCGCTCTGGCGCTCGGAATCCTGATGCACGAGTTCGGCTGGGCCGCGGACGACTACGACCGGTTGGCCGCCGGCAGCCTAGTCGGCCACCTGCTGGAATGCGGCGCCCAAGGGGTCGGCGGTCTGCATACGGACTGGGAAAAGGTGCCGGACTGGGCCAACATCGGCTATCCGATCGCCGAGTGCGAGCCGGACGGCGGCTTCGTGCTCACCAAACCCGATAACACCGGCGGCCTGGTCATCCCAGGCGCCGTGGCCGAGCAGGCCCTGTACGAGATCGGCGACCCTTCGGCCTATATCCTGCCGGACCTGATCGCAGATTTTTCCCACGTCCATCTGGAGCAGGTCGGTCCCAACCGCGTGCGGGTCGCCGGCGCCAAGGGCCGCCCGCCGACACTTCAGTACAAGGTCTCCGCCACCTATCAGGACGGCTACAAGGCCGTGGCGACCGTCTCGATCGTCGGGCCGAACGCCGCGGCCAAGGCGAAGCGAACCGGCGAGGAATTGATCGCCCGCGCACGGCTGGAGTTCGCCGCCCGCGGCCTGCCGGACTTCACCGCGACCCATATTGAATGCCTGGGCGCCGAAGCCTCCTATGGCGAAGGCTCCCGCGCCAAGGACTCCCGCGAGGTGTTGCTGCGCCTGGTCGTGGCGCACCGGGACGTCAAATGCCTGGAGCTGTTTGGGCGCGAGCTGGGCTCGATCGGCATCGGGTTCGCGCCGGGCATCACCGGTATCTATAACGGCCGCCCCAAGCCGACGCCCCAGATCCGGCTGTTCACCCTCTTTATCGACAAAACGCTTCTGGCCCCGCCGACCGTTTCGATGGGAGACGCGCAGGTCGAAGTCGCGATCCCGCCCGGCGTGGCCCAGGCGCCGACAGCCGCGCCCCCTGCGGAGGTCCCCGAGCCGGCGATGGACGCGGGCGAGACGGTCGAGGTCCCCCTGATTCGGCTCGCGTTGGCCCGCTCCGGCGACAAGGGCGATTCGGCCAATATCGCCGTCATCGCGCGCGATCCGGCCTACCTGCCCGTCATCCGCCGCGAGGTGACGCCGGCGCGCATGGCGGAGCACTTCCGCCACCTCGTCTCAGGCGACGTGCAGCGATTCGATGCGCCGGGCTTGAACGCCTTCAACTTCCTGCTGCAAGGCGCCCTGGGCGGCGGCGGCATGGCTTCGCTGCGAATCGATCCTCAGGGCAAGGCCTATGGCCAGATGGCGCTTGAAATGATCCTAACCGTCCCAGCCGCGCTGTTGGCGAGCGGGACTGACGGCTAAAGTCTCTGCAACCCGCGATATAGCGCCCTCCTTTCGTTTCGTCCGGACAAGCCGGGGCGCCCGACGCCGTTGCGTAACCGTAGGCGTGAGGCGCATGACGTTTAACTACGGCCTTGTATTCAGCCTTATCGGTGGTCTTCACCTAGATAACGATTCCGAAGTGGGAGGTGAGCGCGCGCCTTCACTATGTTTACAATCTTCGGACTGACAACTTCGCGGATCCGCTCCCCATCGCAGGTTTAGTCTATCGCAACGCCCAGGCGGGGAGCGCCGGATTCGTTAACTTCGCCGCGTCCTACGCCTTCAATGATCGGGTCGCCGTCGGGGTTAACGGGTTTTATTTACAGCCGTTCAGCGACGATAAACTGAGCGGCGGCGATATCGCCGGGTCGCGTGAGCGTTTTCTCTATATCGGTCCCGGCGCGCACCCACTCCTGAACGCCTCTAACATATTGAATATCAACTTTAATTTACCCGCTTTCTCCGACGACACGACAAGCGGAGCGCAAATAAATCTACAGCTCATTCACAAGTTTGGACCACCTGGTTAAGCTTGGGCATACCATCGACCTCCAAGCTTTGAAGCATATTTCGACGTCAAGTTGTCATATCACAGTTAATTTTCTCTCGCCAGGCGAGGGGGTTTGACCCCCTCAGCGCTTCACCCTAAACCATCGAATGTCTTAAGTGCGGATCGACGTGGGGGGCGGGTGCTAGGCTCCTTACTCACGAAAGTTCGGATTCAAGAGTTGCATAAACCCTTCCATTCCGGCCGTGAGGCTGAACACCAGGAAAGACACGACATGAAGCTGAAGTCACTTCTCATCGCCGCCACCATGGTTGGCGGTCTGGCTCTCGGCGCCTCTGCGGCGAGCGCTCAAGTTTATCAGTATACCATCACCGGTGCGGACGCGACCTACGCGGGTTCGTTCGACGCCAATGAGAGCACCTCGCTGGCTGGCTCGACGTCTTCGAACGTCTTCTACAGCGCCTTCGGCGGCACGGGCGCTTACGCCGGCGTGACCGAAGTGTCGTTCTCGCCGATCACGCAGACCATCGGCTTGTTCGACGACAGCACGCCCCTGCCGTACCTCATCAACTACGGCACCAACCCGGCCTCGATCGTCGGCAGCGTCGACACCATCGCGGTCAGCGCCGCGCCGGAGCCCGGCGTGTGGTTGCTGATGATCGCCGGCGTGGCGATGATCGGTTCGGCTCTG
>Ga0116229_10009023_pt1 | contig 15337 bp, 11 predicted proteins | sample S1TSphgellanicum_3_FD_87313 | JGI IMG/M metagenome (GOLD analysis project Ga0116229, IMG submission 87313) | Host-associated microbial communities from peat moss isolated from Minnesota, USA - S1T2_Fc - Sphagnum magellanicum MG | ecosystem: Host-associated > Plants > Peat moss > Unclassified... | reverse complement strand
TATATATAAAAATATATATTATTTTTTGTGCTTGAGTGTTGTTTCTTTTGAGTGAGAAGGGAGGGGGGTGGGGCTTAAAGGACAAACCCCCCCCCCCCCCCCCCCCCCCCCGGCAAGGGTACAACACATGTTGGTTGAATAATTAACAGAATTTGAAGATTCAATGTTTTTTTTTTAAAAATTCTCGAACATTCCAATATATTCTTTATTGTTCTTCAATTTTTTTATAAAAAAGTATTTAAAAATTCCCCCAAAAAAACATTTTTTTGGGTTGAAAATTAAAATAACTTTACAAAATAGTATAAATTAGAGTACGGAAGTTGCCGTGGTACTTCGGTAGTGGAAGGAAAGCCCTTAAGAAGATGGGACAGTCTTAGCAGTTCACACTCCACATCGTCGTGGCAGATCCACCCTCTTAGGACCGGGTCCCACAATCAAGCAGCCGCCAAAAAAAAACCCAGGAACACGGCCCTTAAAACGAAAGGAACTGGCCCTTAGCGACTGGCCTACTGGTACTATCTACGTTGCCCGTCCTACAACCTGCTGGCCGGCCCCTACAAGAAACGCCCTACCCCAAAGAAAAACACTCTTGTAGTAGGTACCTGTTTCTGGCTGCAGTAGGTACTCACTCCACAAGAAGCCGCCCCCAAGAGCCACCCGCAAGGCTCTGCGGGTGTTTTCTAGGGACGGTGACACACTTGGCTTGCAGCTCGCGCCCAGGGGAGGTTGGAGCGTTCAACCTCGCCGCGGATCGAGAGCTTCTTCCCGCGATGCACCCGACGCTCTGCTCGCTGCTGATCTCTTGTAGTCTCGCATTGTTGGAGGGAACACAACACGTTTGTGAAGGGGAAAGTAATCTCGCTTTGCGTCAAGTGTTTTGTGCTCTTGTCTAGAGAGTCATAGAATGATTCTCTTGTTCACTAAAACGTTTTTGCGCTGTTTTTTGTGGCAAAAGTCTGCTTGTGTGTTGATGAGGATATCTTGTACATTGGCGGCGTGAAGGTACAGAAAGTCAGGACAGCAGGAGGAAGTGAAGGGAGGTGAAACTGTGGAGGCCAGTGGTGCGGAGAACGGTTCTCGGCGGTGTGGAAGGGCATACAGGAAGGATATTATTGTTATTATTGTGAACTAGTGGTGGATTTGTTGGGGGCGAGGTTATGAAACCGAGCTTGCAAGTTTCGGTTTCGTTGCAGCTTAGCTCCTGTCGTGGTGGTGTGGCGTTGCTGCTGGATGGCAAGCGCTGCCTGTTGTTCGTGTTGTTCGTTGTCTACCTTTCCTCGCTCGGTAAGCGGTTGCTTCATTAACATCTTTTGGCCAATTTCTAATGAGAAAGTTGGAATGTGCTTGAAATCAACTGCAATTTGTTTGTCAGGCAAATTGCGATGTGGTAATGAACACAATGTCCGTTTGCAAATAGGTTGCCAGAGTTTTTGACGCTTTGTCTCCGACCTTCTTCTTCGCTACTACCTACTCTGCAGTCAGTTAGTTTTTCGCAGTCTTTTATAGCAACGTGAAGATATGGATTCAGAGCGTTTTACTGTTTTGGCTTTATAAATTTTTTCCTGGGCTGGTGGTTTCCTAGGCTGCCATTCATACAGGTCACTGAATGACGATCCGGACTTTACTCCCAATGGCACCGTAGCAGCAGACAACACATGCTTGATGGACGTTGTCGATCAACATCGTTACAGATACTATGCCCTAGATACAAGGAGCTGCACTGAGGATTTTGAAGGTGGATATTTGAGTGTGGCAGCATATGTTTATCCCCGTAATACAATCTACAATGGGACATGGGGTTTGCTGGTCAACACAGGTGGCAAATTGCCATCTGCTATCAATTCTTCTGGTTCTGACGATGGCGATGATGACAATGACGATGGAACTACACTAACGGATATTGTAGGTATGTACTTACTACTTTGCACTAGCTTGCACATATGGCACCTCTCTGCTAAAATCCTTGCAAGCTCAGAACCAAGCATACTCTCTCTGTGGCATTGATCACAGACTGTTGGAATTCACTTCAATCCACACATTTGATTCAAGCAGAGATGTAGATACCTCTGTGCTAAAACCCTTGCAAGCTCAGAGCCAAGCAGGATCTCTTTGGCATTGAATATAGACTGATGGAATTCACTTTAGTCCACATAGTTGATCAAACAAGGTGGTAACTTGATCAGGTTTTAGTCCAGCAGGGGGATGATGTGTAGTGACTTGTGTCCTAATCTTCAGAAGGGGAGGGTTGAAGACTTTAGGTTATCCCAAACAACAAACTTCTGTAGAGAGATGTGTTTGAAACTTCAGGAATCTGATTACATCAGTCTCAGACTGCATCTGAGCAGAAGACCGTGAAAACTTCTGGAAACTTCTGGAAACCCTTATTTGTTTGCTCTGTGCGAAGCTGTTACTCATTACTTCGTGACACTAATGAGGTTTGTGAACACATGAGACCTACTTATCCCGTCACCACATTGCCCACTGCCTATGAATTTGCCATGTTAAGGAGCATGTGGGTTTGCATTCAAGAGAAACTAGTCCCTCTTCTTGGTTGAAGACTTCGATGTAACAGCTTTATGGTTTTGTTGCATTCTCTGGCAGACTCAGAAGATTGGCGTCCTTTTGCTCAGCTAGATCTGCCTTTAGGAGATAATTTGGACTCTTTGCCTCCTTGGTTTGCCAGTGTTTACAGCGAAAACGACCCTTTCCAGTTTACCATTAAAGCGTGGTGCTCAGGTATGATCTCATTGGGAAATGTTATCACAATCATGCAGCTTCTGAATGCTTGTATTCATTTGCTTTTATGATTTATTCTTTTGGGGTCTGCTCAATTGTACTTCCAGCCAGACTTCGGTAATTTTTTTCTCTTTCTGCAGAGTGTCTGTGGACTTCTGAACTTGTCTTAGTGGTTTGAAATATCAAATCATTGACAGCTAGTTCTTTATGCAGTCTCAAAAGGATGCAACTTGAGCTGCAGTGATCCTGACAGTGGTCCATGTGTGAGTCCCCCAACTTGCCGATGCATCAGGGATGTGAACGTCTCAACCTGTACAATAGGTTTGTTGCTGCATGTCCTTTTCAGTTTAGACTCTCATGGTCTGGGATTGTCTTTTTGCAGTCCTTGAATGCAAGGTATGGCATCGCATAGTGGTGGCCTGATTTTGTGAAGGACCCTCAGGGAATTTCTTTTTTTCTTGGCTCCCTATTACAACCAAAGACAAATTGCTTCTCATTTAGCCAGAGAGAAACACTGGATCATGGGCTATCCTTAATGTGAAATAACTTGCATGTTGTCAATGCAGATGTTGAACAACTACCTGCCAGTGGTGATCTTGTGCAAGGAAATGGAAGTTACATTATGCACAACGAAGAGGTCTTGAGACCTGGTGATTGGAAGTACTTTGAGTTCACAGTATGACTCTCCTTGCAGAGAGCTGTTGTTGAGTGGAAATTGACTTGGTGATACTGATTTTTTGTGTGATCAAGAAATCCCATCTTCTTAGTTGCACTATGGATGGTTACTTGCACATGGTCTTTAGATCATATCCAATTTGTTGATTCTGTTGAGTAGCAATTTTTTTTGAAGAGCCATTATGCATCCCCTGCTGAAGATGAGATCTTTGGCCGCTGTGTAGTGACAGTGCCAAATTGTTTTTTGGTACAGGTTTTGCAAAGCAACAGCCGCATTCTAGTGGAATTGGCACGTGCACATGGTGATGTTTGTCTGTTCTTGAAGCCTAGTGAGGGTAAAACTGGAATTCAGGCTTTGCCATTGGAGACTGATGCTAATGACTTTTCAGATCTACTAAGTTTCCAGAACCGGCTCAGTTATGATCATATATTCACCAGAGGATCTGGAACATATTACATTGGAGTGTTCAATGCTGACCACTGCCTGCACGAGACCACATATTTCAATACCAGCATCTCCATTGTGAATGCACAGAGTTCTCAGAGCTTGTGCCCTTTAAATTGCTCATTTCCTCAGGGAGTCTGCATCAGAGATAATGACTGTCATTGTGAGCCTGGTTATGGAGGAAGCTTCTGTGAAGGATGTGAGTGTCTAATTCATGTTGAACGTTCCCTGGGAAGAACTCTAGTTGTTCCAAGTGAAGAAGATTGTTTGGAAGATTAATTAGCTCAGGGGTGTGGAGGTTCAATTAGCCTAATGGAAGCCCATCTTACCTTGTTTTAGTACTGTGGTGAGGACATATGTATTGTAAGGAATGAGAAGGTCAAGGGTTGTTGACAATTTGACTTCTGTATTTGTCCACAGCACTTAGGCCAGCGAAGCCGAAAGAAGCACTTAGTGGTCAGCTGCAACCAGGTGACTTGGCTTACATCACTCTGAATAAGAGTGAGATACGAACTTCTGGTATAAATATTTCAGTTCAGTTCAACTACAATGGGGGTAATCCAATTTTACTGGCCCAACAGAGTCAATTTCCAACACTCACAGATTATGACCTGAAGTTCTCAAATGGTAATCTTAGTGCGACTGCTGCGAGCACATACGAAATCAGTGATGACCTTCTGGCTGGAGGAAATGTGATCCTTGCAGTCTTCAATGTTGACTACCACAGGCGAGGAGAGGCTGAGTTTGAGATTCTAATCTTAGGTGAGGGTTTCCTTGACTTAGGAAGTAGTTACTGGTGCAAGTGCTTTGTGTTTCTCAAGCTCCCCAATATGTTTCCCTCAATGAGTGAGAAGGTTTCTACTATGTTCAAGTAAGTGGGATCATGCTTTTCAAAGTTGGAGTGTTGCTGTTGGCAGGTGCAACCAATGGATTAGCTATGTGGATAACCATAGTGGTGGCACTTTCAAGCTCAGCTGTTTTGTTTGTATCAGTAGGAACATGTATATATGTATTGCATCACAGGACAGGCCGGGAAGATGGCAACATACTCCTGGATTTTGAGGGCATTGCAACCAGTGAGGTACAAGCTCACACTGTAGCTTTGTGTAGTGATCCTGTGTGCTAATGAGTCCTTGTTTTCCTTCTAGTCATGTTTGTAGATACATCTGAGGAAGTGTTAGCCTTGCTGTTTCTTCTTCATCGTGAGAACGGAGATTTCTCTATTCTTATGAAAGATATATATCCTTCTAGTCATGTTTGTAGATACATCTACTTCCAGTTGACATTTGTGTGATGCTTTCTAGGTAACACTAGGACAACAGCGTTTGGATACAGTTGTGGTGAGCACGTTCCCTCTGCTGGCCTTTGAGGGTGGACGCTTTCTTGAAGAAGAGGCTCGGTACGTCATACTATTTAACCTCTAAGCACCTAAGATGACAGAAAATGTACCCTCTCATTTTCAAAGTCTCTAGTACATTTGTAACTATCATTTTGGAACTTGTGGCATGGATAATAAAACTAGTCCATGACATAGCTATCCAAACCATCCAGCTTATCCTCTTGATTTCACAATGGCTGTAAAGGATTGGCCCCTGGATATCTGCACCTGTTTTGGACAGGTGAGTTTCTAGCTGTCTAACCTGTCTGTTGGGAGGTCTAACCTGTTGAGTTGGGATGGTGCTTGTTTTAAGTACTAGTTGGTTTGTGGTTTGAGCTGGCTACTATTTAGGAGCAAGCAAACCATTTATGGTCAAATGGTGTTGAAGTATAAACTCTGACAGTCAATGTTCCCAAACTTGCTACATTGGCAGTTTTTGGAGCTAAATTGAAATTAAAAAAGTAACTTATTTGCAATTGTTGAAAACACTTTGAGACATCTGTTAGAGCCAGCTATGCAATGGTGGGCAAGCACCACCTCATAGTAAGTTTGGTGTTATGGGGGTTAGCCTGTTCGTTCTTTCTTCCCAGAAAATTTCCAGGGGAAATCTTTGATGTCATAATCTGAACAGGTATACTTTCCTCTTTTACAAGTTATTGGTCATTGGCACATCCCCCTAGTTGTGTTCTTATCATTCGAGGCAACCAGATGGAATCAGGATTTAGGGGTTTGAGTTAGGGGTTAGCAGTAGAGTTTGATTGCATCTTGCACAATGCATTTGGTGAATCCCCATATTATTCCATGATCTGTGTAGGATTTAATGTCTGCTTTATCATCTCTCTGGCTCTGGCCATATTCACTTTGTATTTGTATCACAATATCATGTTGCTTAGGTCATTTTCTCTCCTTACATATCCATTCTTTGGATGGTCAATCCTTGTAAGTTTCTAGGTCTTCTGCTTACTGGCATCTTTTTGATGACTTTTGGGTGCAGGTGTTGCATTTGCCTGTCCAGGTACAGTGTTGGGGAGTTGCTGCGTCAAATTCCTATGTGCAAGCATGTGTTTCATGAGAATTGTATTGTAGAGTGGTTTCAAACACACTCAAGCTGCCCCCTTTGCCGAGTTTCATTGCAGAACTTACACAGACCATCAATGATATCTCCTGCTATCATGACACAACAGTTACCTTTGCACTTTTCAGGGATAGAGGGGTTAGATCCCCGAACCTCTTCCTCCAATCATCAGTCCTTGAAGTCATCACTGGGTGAGCTGTCTGCCGAAGGAAGTGCTTCTGTCTGTATAAAGGACACAAGTTCCAGCTCAATGGCTTCTTATGTGCCAGAGTCAGGGATGGCTTCAGCTAGCAGTAGTACCTTCCTGTTTCAAAAACCCTTGTAATTCTGTTCTAGTTCAGAGTTTTGTTGATTAGTTCAAGTAATCTATAATTTATTCTTTCATTCAAGGTTGCACAGATGCGGGTGGGTTTCTCCTAGTGAGGCTTCTAGAAGTGTGGGTTCCCAGATCTTTTTGTGGGGGGAGTGTGGGTCAGGGGTGGGAGGTGGGGTGAGCAGTTTATGGTCAGGCAACCACTTCACCTCGCTCAAGGGTATGAAGAAATTGTTCCCGAGGATAAAAGACACAGCAGCCACTGATGGCTAAGTCTGCAAGGCAAGTTTGTTATGCTTGATAGAAGGTCCAACAATAGGTAGGGTTGTAATTTTTCTGACAATTGAAAGTTGTCAAATGATGTTCTTGGAAATGTCTTGAGGGGGGGCTTTTGATCCACAAACTTCTGCCATGTACTTGTTACTGGCAATTGTGATCCATAATCCCAGAAACAAAAAGAGTAGTACAGCAAACTGTAACATTATTGTCTGTTATGTGGGTATGGTGAGCATCACCAGTAGAAATTTGTGACAGAGTAGGGGCAGTATACAAATCCAAATGTAACTTTTGAAGTAGTGGATGTTTGCCTCTGACCATGCCTGGCTTTGGAAGATTTCTAAAGCCTATGTTTGTTGATCATAACAAGTGAGTTTGAAGGTGGGTGCAGACATGATTTGTTTTGAATTGTGTCTTTGAAATCTCTTTCAGTTGAAGGAACAAGTGTCAGACTGGCACTTGAGGGAGTGGGAAAGGAAGGTACTCCTCTAGCTGCTCTTGAAAGTTCCAGTGCTCTCTTCATTAAAAGCTAGGGTTGGGGCTACCATGTTAGGTGCTGTATTGAAGGTTGTTTTGTGTGTTACTAGCTGATGTCATGTACATTACTGTAGGTGGGTTGATTGGCAAAAGGATGAAATTTATCCATGTGTGAATTTGTCCTTGTTATTCATTTCGTTTGGTTAAACCAATTACATTGTGGTGATCAATTTCATCTGCAAACATAATTTTATCCATACACAATCCGATAGATTTGTACTAAGAATTCCATCTAAAACGGTAGTAGCATTTGATGTGAGAAGATTTCATCCATTATATAGACATTTGGCAAATTTACTGATGAATTTCATTCTTGAACAATGTTTTATTGGGGTTTTTTTGTTCAGGAATAATATACAATTTTTTTCCTTCACAAAATCTAGCTCTTTTTCTTTGGGGGGGGGAGAAAAATTTCAACATATCTACAAATAATTTAATTTGTGTGGAAGCTTTCCCAAGTACTACTATAGTAGTAGCAAAAGCATTTCTATAGGATTATAATAACACTGAGCAATGAACATAGTCACATTTTTGGCAAAAAATGGACTGAAATCCACATTATTGATTTTCAAAGTGTTTTATTGCACACATAAGGTTCCATCTGAAATCAAACTATTTCTTACTATGTTGGGATCAATGTTTTCTCTTGGAAGCAAATTTTTACCTTTTTTCAACAAAAAAATCTGGGAAATTTTGGAAAAAATGTGTTTTTCTAGTGTAGTTTTCACCAATTTGCAAATTTTGAGGCAAAATTCATCAAAATTTCAAAATCACAAATATGGAAAAAAATTAAAATAACACTGGTTGGAATGTATGTGTGCGTGATTTAGCCAAAATTTGACTACGAATCATATATTTGAAAGTAAAAAAGATTTAGGCATCATTCTATACTTTTGGCCACAGGTCTGCAGGAACCTATCATAGATATCTGGAAAAATTAATTATTATTTTCCCCCAAAAATCTGGTGTATTTGGACCATATTTTTAAAATAAAAAGTCCTTTGTAGAGGTGAAAATCTGATAAAAGTTGCAAAAAATTGCTCCCCAAATTATTATTTTTTTCATGAACTTGGGATGGCTCAACCACCCAAAAGTCATGGTTCCATAACTAGATAGTGCCCATAGATTTGGAAGAGGAGGCCATGATGCCTACACCATCATGGAAGAGGGTCTTGGAATTTAGGGTTAGAATTCTATTGTGGCTTGCAATGAAGGCTCTAAGTTTTGTCATATACTTTCCCAAAAAACAAAATAAACATTTGAAGGTATTCCAAAGTTTAACTGATTTTCTCACCGTCAATGCACATTCCAATTGCCTTCTCAATCTCATCAATTCACATTAAAACGGACATGTGATTCATAGTATTGTTGATTCATATTAGAATGGGCATGTGATTCATGTAATCTCATCGCTTCCCATTGAATCCAACATGCAATTCTTAGTCAGGTTGATTCACATTAAAACAGACATGTCATTCATAGTATTGTTGATTCACACATTACAATGTACATGTGATTCTTAATCTCATCAATTCACATTGAAACCAAAATGCAATTCTTAGTCGGGTTGATTCACATGAAAACAGACATGTGATTAATCGTTCTGTCGATTCGCATTAGAATGGGTTTGTGATTCTTAATCTCATTGATTCACATTGAAACCAACATGCAATTCTTAGTTGGGTTTATTCACACTAAAGCAGACATGTGATTCATAATATTGTTGTTGATTCACATTACAATGGGCATGTGATGATTCTTAATCTCATCGATTCACATTGAAACAAACATTAGTAGCACAAAAATTGAAGGTTGCGTATGACTGCTTGTCTCAGCTAGGAAAAAGCCTACAAGAGGATGGGCACAGGTTCCCCCAAAACCCAATTCATTACTCTTTAAGGGAGAGACTCTGAAACAATTGCAAGCTTTTTGATTTGGTCCCACATTTTGAGGAACATTCACTCCATGTTACTGGGAACTAACTAACAGCGAGTTCAAGTTCTTTGGAATGTAAAAAAACTCTGACAAGATTTGTAATGTATTTTGAAAGGAACACTTATTGAGCGTAATAAGAACCCCATGAGGCATTTCATAAAATGAAACGCTCACATTTTTGGGCATTCCGTGTTTTGAAATGCCTCACGCCTTGGCTCACATTTCCTAGTGTGACTGTAGTTATTGGCATTACTGGAATCGGGCTTCGCCTTCAGTCACATTTCCTATTGGATCTGTAGTTGGATTGGGATTGTTGTGACTGGTTCGAATACTTAGAGGAAAGAAGGGGGTGGGGGGGGGGGACAGACCACATTAGGCTAGTAGTAAACGCTGAGAATGATATGAGTCCTACTTGTTTGCAAAAGGTGATGGAGAAATTGAGGGCGCGTTATCAGCGGGGCTGCGGCGGCGGCTGATGACCGCGTTACTACCCACCCACCGCCGGATCGCCGTTCGTCACACGCAAGCGTGTACGTTACGTGGGTGGGGACTGTAGTTGACGTTGCTGCTGTTGATATTGTTGTTGTTGCAGTCCAGACGTCCACGCTGAAGTACCAAGACCTGAAAAGGCACAACAAAAGCGAACCCCCCTCCCCCAAAAAAAACTCAAAAGAAAAAAACAAAACCCCCAAAGAGACCAATAAGGGAAGAAAAACCCCACTCCCACGAGTCGATCGATTGAGAGAGTATTCGATCGATCTCGGGCAAGTGCAGCTTCTTCTTCCCCTTCTCGACGAACTGCCCTTCTTATCATGAGGAGCGGGAGATTTGCCGTGACTTCTTCTTCTTCTTCTTCTTCCTCTCCTGTGGTAGAGTACCTGAAGTGGCGCCAAATTTGGCGGGACGGCAGACTATTTCCATTGGTTTGCCAAATTACTTTGACTTCTTTGCTAGATTTGAGATTTGTCTGCCAATTGAGTGAGATGAAGCCGATGGGGAAGACAACTTCGGGGTGATTTAGTACTACTACTGTCATGGTGGTGCATCGCTCGCTCGCTCGCTCGCAACCCCATGAACAGCCAGAACCGCCGCTAAATATGGCGGATGTTGTGGCTCCTGGCTGCCATTGGTGGTGAGTGTTTGTTTGGTGGTGTCTTCTGTCTCTGGGGGCGGGCCCATTTTGGCTGCCAGAGTATCCAGTTTTAGCGGCACCTCCAGTTTGGTAGGGCTCATCAATACTTAGCTCCTTCCTTGCTGCTTAACTTCCTCTCAGCCCTCTAAATTAGTATTTTACCTTTTTTGTTGGTGATTTAAAAAATAAATAAATAAATCTAACCTTTTCCCTTTATCAATTTGCACATGGAAACCAGGGTTTTAAAAAAAAAGAAAAAAAATTACATATTTTTTGTAATGTTGAAAATTAGGGAATTTCCCTCCCCCACCCCCCCAAAAGAAATGGAAAAATTATTTGATTCAATTTACACTGCAAAATAAAATAAAAATTCCCAAATTTTTATATATAAAAATACTCAAAAAATTGTCCAAAATAAAACATTGATGGAGACTCCCTTTGCAACCTACTCTTTACACATAAAATACTAGTGTTGGGTAGTCATTAGAGATTTGTGATGATTATCGCAACTAATTAATTGCATCACAAACTTCTTAAGTTTCATAGTTTCGTACAAATTTCATACAAATTTCATTCAATATATTTTATTGAAATTTCTTGATATTGTAAGTTTGTGATGTGTAAAATATATCATCCTATTTCTAATTGTAAATCTCTTTCTTAGCGAGGTATGCCTTAGGTCTTGATATCAGAGTGGTTTTTAAGATTCATAACTGTGGTTCTCAAAAATAAAAAAAATAAAAAATCCAAGAATTGCTTTCTGATACCGACATAACCCAAGTTTTTCTCAAAAACTTTGAAAAAAAGGAGAAAAGAGAACTACCCATTAAACCATAGATAGGTTCTTCTAAGGGTTTTGAAATTTATGGGGGGCGGGGGAACTGGTTGTTTTGTGTTTCTGATTTTCTTCAAAGAATGGGGAGCTTGATGGTTCTCTGCTTCTGAAATTTCAAAAGAAACTGGAATGATGGGTCCTTTACACATTTAAAGAACTGCACAACTGTGATTACATATAGTAAAGGACGTCGTGAAGCATCATTTCATCCATCTGTTCCATCATCCATCCGTCCATCCATTTGGTCATCCATTTGTCTCGTCATGATCTGATTACTCCGACAGGGCGAAGAAAGAGTGGATTACAGACGCTTTCATCAACGAAACCAGTTCACTTAATGTGAAACCGGTTCTAATAAGGTAAAGCTTCCAAAAGTTGGATCCAATGCGATAGTCCCTGTCCCTGTGGGGGCAGGGCCCAACAAAAGACAGGGATAACCAATGTCTGAAAATGGATATATTTTGGAGCCAGCAAAATGAGTATGTACATATGCACATTGTATTTTGGGAAGTCGCGCCGAAGGATGGCAAATGAGGTAGCTGGTGAATTTAGGGTTAAGGTTTGGGCAAGCAAACAAGAAGAAACAGAAGTTGGAGGTAGTGTTTAGGGTTTTGGGCTTTGCCCAAAGATGCTTTGATTTCAAAGAATCTTTTATTGTTGTTTTCAACGTTGGGGTATATTTGCCGTCTCTGGTCTATTCCCGTGGTCAGCTGTACGGTCAGCTATATGTTGCTATCTCACGGGTCACAAGCAGTGCAAACATCAAGATTTTCAGCGGCCAGGGTCCCGATGGATACATGCGGAATGTTGTATATAAAGAAGTTTTGGAACTGTAGTTTGTAATTGTAATTTTGTAATATGTATCGTCAAATACCCACAAACCTGTGCATTAGGCATGGGGTTCAAACTAGTATATATATAAAAGCAACAACCAAAAGTGGGCAATGGAAGGGGTTTTAAGTTATTTGTTATTTATAGTTGAAAAATTTTCTCAACTAGCTTTGTACTGAAGAATATGCACACCAAAAAAGAAAAAAAAGAAGAAAAAACCAGTAATACTTAGAGTCCTGAGTCAAGTCTCTTAGCAGAATGAAAGACCAAAAACTATTGATAAATTGTCAACAAGAGAGTCGTGTTCTGGTCATAAACAAGAGAGTCTTGTTGGCCAATGTTAAAATTTGAAGAAAGTTCATTTAGTGTAGGGTAATGGTCGCCTCCTCAAGTGGGTGCTTACTCAAAGCACATTATCGAGTTCAAAAAGAAAAAAGTAATTTTTTTTCTTTTCTTATAAATAGTGAAAAAAGTCCCCATGATACCCAGCAGGTATCACAGGAAAAATGAAAATGAAACTGGAAATTTAACATTGTATTTTGGAGAAAAAAACTTTAAAAATGCTTTCTTCTTGCACACAACCTATTACACTCTGAGAGTGTACCTCCAAATACTCTAGAAAAAAGTTGCGGAGGTTTTAAAGTTTAATCTAAAACATTCAACACTGAAAGCTTCAATTGAAGGCAAGAAAAATGAAAGATATAATAAGAAAATAGGAAGCCTGGTGCAAAAAGTCCACAAAATGTGCATGCCATCAAACACTTGTTCCAGCACTATGCCAAAACATGACATCCGTAACTGGTCCTTTTTGATCAGGTTAGTTGTTTATACCATTTCTAATTGAATCGAATTCGTCCTTTACTTCATTTTTAATCATTTATGTCATGTGTAATTACATTGGTCTAGTCATGAATGTCATGTTTTGACATAGTGCAACTTCATATATACATTGTTTCCATATTCATTGATTATACATTGTCCCTTGCATCTGAACTATGGTCCTTCATCGTAAAACTTGTAACATTATTTTGTTAAGACTATTCGGGTTTGCATGCTTTTTAAATCTGCATGTTTGATTCAGCTTCAGCTTTAAAGTTGAAAAACCCTGAACTGACAAGAGAAAAGCCCTGGGTTGCCCTGGACTAGCAATCCAGGAGCCCATAACTCCACTGGAAATGGTTGTGATCATTCAAGCCATTTATCAACAGCCCTTTTTTTTTTCTTCTCTCCTTTTTTTTTTCTCAATGCAGGTTGCCAGCAACCCATTTTTATTATGCACATCTATTGCACTGGTTATATAGACCCAGTAGTGTGTTCATCCTTTTTGTCAGGTGCATCCACTGACTCTCCAGCAGAAGCAGAAGAAGGTGTGTGAGCCTAACCTTTTATGATACAAAATTGTGATGAGAGATTGTGTGATGACAGCAAGGTAATGGAAAGAAAGAGAGCTTGAATCTGTGATCCCTGATCAGTGATGAGCTGCTAAAAGTGAAAAGTCTCCGCTCTCATAATGAGATCATTCATATAAGGAGGAAGTGAAGTGAAGTGAAGTGTGTGTGGGTTGGCTGACCCAACATCATTTATCATGTCCTCCAGTGCATCCAGACCTTCTTACGCGCTTACTAATTAAAGCTCCACAGAATTTTGGATTCTGTCGCAGCAAATTTCCCCTCCCCCATGCTGCTGGCAACCGACCAGATTTACTGAAGTTTTTCCTCTAAAGTACTCTAAAATAAAATAAAATTCAAAGGTATCATCAAGCAAGCTCCAGAATTTTTTGATTCTGTTTTGTAATTTTCCCATGCTGGGTGAATTTTTGTGACTTGATCAAGAAAAAAAAAGATTGGAGAAAATTTTGAACAATTTTCTTTTTTCAGTTTAATTTTTGACTAAACAGAACAGTTCGCCAATTTTTCAAACCCACAAAATTAGAAAAATAAATCTCTGCTCCTAATATAGAAATTGGCGGGAGACTTGTTGGAAACAGATGAACATTGAACAGACATAAGGGCAAAACAATTTGTCTCCTTGTGTTTTTTATGTGCACTTTACAAGTTTTTGGGGGGAACAAGGTTGAAATAAGGTGCACACTACTACTACAAAATGTGAGTACATTTCCACTGGGTCTTGTTCAATGGGGATCACTGAATTCACTCAAAATCCAATGAGAGCACTTGATTAGTGCTCATTTAGTGGACCAATAAACTCGCACTGTATCTCCACTGGGTCTCACTCAGTGAGGGCCGTGACTTTCACTCAAAATCCAATGAAAGCACTCGACGTATAAAGACACATTTAGTTTCAGTGATGTACATGTTTTTCCAAAGGATTTGCTCTAAGTAACAGATTGCTGAGTCAGAAACTGTGTGTACACATGAATTACAAACTTGTCCAGCATTACCTGAATAGCACCCACGACCAATTTTCTACATTTTACAGCCACTCAAATACTTTAAAACAACAACTAGTTTTCTCTACATTCTGTGTTGATTGCAGCAATCCAGCCAGTCCTAGTAAGGCTTGTGCCAAAGGGGTTCAAAGGTTTGCTTCTGGCACCTCTGGGTTGGTCCTGTGCTTTCTTCAAAACAAGAAGAAAGTTTGGGAAAGGACAAAAGAATTGTGTCTACTACAGCTGTGAAATCACTGACATGATTTTGGACACATCCGATTGTGGGTCACTTATTTACTTGACAACCCAAACACAAAGCGTTGCCAACAAAGAGTTGTGACATCCTTGATGTCACAAATGACAGGCCTTGTCTGGGCAATACCCACTCCAACAAAACATGGGTGCTGCACATTCCATTGCTATCTTTCACTATATTGTCATTAAAAATGATGCCACGGTATTTAACTTATTTGCATCAAGTGATTTTTTTAACAAATTGGGTTGAAATTTCACAACCTGGCAACAAATGTAGCTAAATTTGGCTACATCCTCTTGTGGAATGATTGCCAAACCCATGACCGACCTCACAAATTTGAAAAATATAAACACTGCTTGCATCCAGTTGAACAAAAGTTGAACCGTTTTTGGGTTTGGCAAGTGGTAGTTCATTTTTAATTGAATTCTATTCTCTAATCAGGTCACCGAAGATTTAATTAAACCTGGGATCAATATGGGTTTGTGGACATGTAACATGGAGCATGGAAGACTGACTTTTAACCT
>Ga0116229_10009022_pt1 | contig 15337 bp, 13 predicted proteins | sample S1TSphgellanicum_3_FD_87313 | JGI IMG/M metagenome (GOLD analysis project Ga0116229, IMG submission 87313) | Host-associated microbial communities from peat moss isolated from Minnesota, USA - S1T2_Fc - Sphagnum magellanicum MG | ecosystem: Host-associated > Plants > Peat moss > Unclassified... | reverse complement strand
GTCGGCATCGGCCTGTTCGAGCCGCGCCAGGGCGGCCAGCCGGACCGCTTCATCAGCCCGGGCTTGTTCGCGGGCGCTGCGCGCATCGGCCAAAATCCTGGCCGCTTCGTCCGCCCGGTGGGCGGCGGCGGAGGCGGCGGTTGCGGCATAGGTGGCGTCGTCGAGCGTCGCACGGGCGGCTTCGATGTCGGCCACGACAGCGCGCAGGGATGCTTGCTCCGCCTGCAGCCGGGCAGCGGCCGGCGCCAGCGAGGCCAGGCCGGCGGCCGCCTTTTCCGCCTGCGCGGACAGGGCCGCGAGGGCCGCGCGCGCTTCCGACAAGGCGGCGGCGGCGGCGGACCCGGTGGCGCGGGCTTCAGCTTCGAAATCGCGCGCCGCGCCGGCGGCGGCCTCGGCGTCGCGCTGTGCCAGGTGGGCCGCATCGGCCCGACCGGTCGCATCGTGCAAGGCGGCTTCGACGCCGCGCAGGCGCGCGCGCTGGGCGAGCCGGGCGGCCGCCGCATTCGGCGCGCCGGCGCGCCGTACATGCCCATCCCAGCGCCATGCGTCACCATGGCGGGATACCAGCGTCACCCCCGGCGGCAGCGCAGCATGAACCACGTCGCCATCGGCCGCGTCCGCCGCCAGAAAAATATGGCGCAGCGCGCGGGTCAGCGCGTCCGGCGCGGTTACCAGGTCGGCGAGCGGGGTGGCGCCGGCCGGCGCTGCCGGCGGCGGCAGGCCGGGCAGCGTGCGCCAGAAGCTAGGCCCGGACGGGTCAAGGCCGCCGTCTGCCTGCGCGAACGCGGCGCCCAGCGCGGCCTCCAGGCCAGCCGGCACGTCGAGCAGATCGAGCAAGGCGGTCGCGTCGTCATCGTGTCCATGCAGCGCCTGACGCAGACCGTCCGCCTCGGCGCGCAGGCGCGCTACCGCGGCGGCGGCGGCGGCGGCGTCAGTGCGCGCTTCGGCAAGCGCGGCCTCGGCGACCGTGCGGGCGTCGCCCAGGCGCCGGAGGGCCGCATCGGCCCCCTCCGCGCGCGCTACCGCGTCTGCCGCGCGCTGTTCGGCGGCGTGCAGGTCGGCAGGGTCGATCTGAGCGGCGGCAACCTCGGCGCGCTGCGCGTCGAGCGCGGCCTGGTCGTCGGCGAGCCGGGCCAGGCGGGTGGCAGCGTCGGCCGCTTCCCGGGTCAGGCGCGCATGTTCGGCCGCAAGGCGTTCGGCCGCGGCGGCGAGCTGCAACCGCGTCGCGGCGGCTTCGGCCTGCGCCTGTTCGGCCTGCAGCGCGGCATGCTCGGCAGCTTCGGCCGCCGATCGCGCCGCCGCCGCCTCGGCGCGGGCATGTGCCAGGGCTTCCGGCGCGATCCGCGCGCCGCGCGCGGCATCGTGTTCCGCGGACAGCGCGGCATGCGCGCGGTCCAGGCGGTCCGCGCGGTCGGCGGCTTCGGCGAGACGGCGCACCGCGTCCTCGGCAGCGGCGGCAGCCTGGGCGGCGGCGGCTTCGGCGTGGTTCCTCGCCTCGGCAGCCTGCGCGCGGTGATGCTCGGCGGCTTCCAATGACGCGCGCGCCGCAACCTGCGCCTGCTCGGATGACGCCAGATGCGCGGCGGCATGTTCGAGCACCGACGGGTCGGCGAGCGCAGCGGCGGCGCTGGCGCGCGCGGCGGCGGCTTCGGCGCGGCCGGCCTCGGCGGCGGACAGGCGGGCGGCGGCGGCGTCGAGCGCCAAAGCCGCCTGACGGGCGGCGGCGGCGGCCTCGGTCGCGCGGCGCGTGGCGGCGTCCGCGGTCTGCTCGGCAGCGTGCACCGCGTCCCGCGCGGCCGACTGCGCGGCGGCGGCCTCGGCCAGCGCGATCGGCAGGTCGGCCAGGCTCGCGCGCAGGGCGGCCTGCTCTTCATCAAGGCGCGCGAGGTTATCGGACGCATCCGCGGCGGCGCGGGTGGCGGCGGCGAGGTCGGCGGTGCTGTCAGCGAGGCGGGATTCGGCATCGGCCAGCGCGCGGGCGGCGCGCGCGGCTTCCTCGGACACGGTTTCGGCTTCAAGGCGGCGTCGTTCCAGCGCGCTGCGGGCGGCGGCCTCCTGCGCGCGGGGCGCCGGGAGAGCGGCTTCAGCGGCAAGGACGGCGGCTGCGGCTTCGGTCGCGGCTTGCTCGGCGGCCGCGACGGCGTGTTGCGCGGCGGCGTGACCGGCTTCGGCGGCGGCCAGCGCGGCCGCGGCACGCGCATGCTGGATGGCGAGGAAATCCGTCTCCGCGTTGCTCAGCAGCCCAGAGATATTGCGGAAGCGCGCGGCCTGGCGCGCCTGCTTGCGCAGCGACTCGCGGCCCTGGTCGAGCTGCGTGCGGAGTTCTTCGGCACGGGTCAGGTTGGCTTCGGCGGCCCGGAGCTTCAGCTCGGCCTCGTGCCGGCGGGCATGCAGGCCGGTGATGCCGGCGGCCTCTTCAAGCACCTGGCGCCGTTGCTCCGGCTTGGCATTGACCAGTGCGGACACCTTGCCCTGGCTGACCATGGCGCTGGAATGGGCGCCGCTGGCCATGTCGGCGAACAGGGTTTGCACATCGCGTGCGCGCAGGTCGCGGCCATTGGCGCGATAGGCGCTGCCGGCGCCGCGCTCGATGCGGCGTGTCACCTGGAGCTCGTCATCGTTGGCGAACGGCTCCGGCAGGACCGCTTCGGCCGGGCGTTCGAGCGTGATGGTGACTTCGGCCAGGTTGCGGCTGGCGCGCGCCGTGGTGCCTGCGAAGATCACGTCATCCATCTCGCCGCCGCGCAGGCTGCGGACCGAGGTCTCGCCCATTGCCCAGCGCAGCGCCTCGACCACGTTGGATTTGCCGCAGCCATTGGGCCCGACGATGCCGGTCAGGCCCGGCAGGATATCCAGCGTCGCGGGTTCGGCGAAGCTTTTGAAACCGGCAATGCGCAGGCGGGTCAGAAGAGGGGTCATCGTACCTCGGTCAGGGTGACCGGGGGGATCGGCCCGCGCCGTGCCGCCTAGGCTTCGAGCAAGCCGGCGAACTGGGCGTAGGACATCTCCCCGGGGTGGGCTGTCCGGTTGATGATGAAGGTTGGAGTCGAGTCGATGTTATATCTCTCCTCGGCGTCGGTTTGGGCGGTGAGCAGGGATTGCTGCAGCACCGGGTCGGTGATGGCGCGGTTGAACGCTTCGCGCGGCATGCCGGCGAGTGCGGCCATTTTCGCCAGCTCCTCCTGCGGGTCGGCTTCGCGGTTGAAGGCCCATTGTTTCTGGCTGCTGAGCAACGCGAGCACGAAGGGTTCGTAGCGCGAGGGCGGCAGGCTGCGGGCGACCATGGCGGCGGCCAGGTCCACCTTATCGCGGGGAAACTCTCTAAACACATATCGCAGCTTGCCGGTGTCGACGAGCTTGGTGCGGATCTCGGGGTAGATCTCCGTCGCGAAGGCGGCGCAGTGCGGGCAGGTGAACGAGAACCATTCCTCGGCGACGTTCTTCGCCCCCTCTGGCCCGACCGAGCGCGGCGTCAGCCGCGGATCGGCGTCGTCAGCGAAGGCAGGGGCTGCGAGGAGCGCGCCTGCGGTGCCCAGGACGAAGCGGCGAGTTAACATGGGACGGCTCCTAATAATTGGGGGTCTGGGGCCGTCGTGCGAAGCACGCCTTCGCATCGTGCGAAGCACGCCTTCGTGTGAAGGCCCCAGCGAGGTCCAGGGGCATCGTGCGAATGCACGCTTCGCGTGACGCCCCTGGCCGTCGGAGACAATAGTGAAGCCTGAACGATAACTCGGCAACGGCCCAAGAATGAGGAAGCGTTCATCCAATCTTAGCCGGCGGCGGACGAGTGTGGCCCCACGCAGCGACGGCACGATTGATGGCGACGATTACGTGGAATGGTAGCTCCGGCGGGTGGTTGAACGCCGCGAACTGGGCCGGCGGGGTCGAGCCGGGGTCGGCTGACACCGCCGTGTTCAGCGGCGCCGGCGCCTATACGGCAACATTGTTCGGCACCACCACGGTCGGCGGCGTGGCGCTGAACGCGGCCAATGCGCTGTTCTACGACGCGGGCGCGCTGACGCTGGGCGGCGTGTTCGCGCTGCAAGCCGGGACGTTCGCGTTGGCCTACGGATCGCTGAATGGCGGCACGCTGGCGATGCTGGGCGGCACGCTGGCGGCGGAAGGCGGCACGCTGAACGATGTCGCGGTGGACGGCACGCTGGGGTTGGGCCGCGCCGGCGCGACTTTGTTCGTGCAGAACGGGCTGGCCATGGCGGGAGCCGGCGGCAGCGGGGCCGGCAGCATTGCACTGACCGGGTCCTACGCGGCGCTGAATTTTCTTGGCTCACAGACGCTGGCGAACGCCAACATGTCGTTCGGCGCGACGGGCCCGGGCCAGAACCAGGGCGGTCCCGCGACGCTGGCGGTGACCGAGGCGTTCGGTGCCGCGTCCGGCGCCACGCTGACGCTCGCGGGCAATGTATGGGTGCGCGAGACCGGCACGATGGGGCAGATCATCGCCGGCGGGTCATTGCCAACTGCCAATGTCGATGCGGTGGTCAACCAGGGCACGATCACCGACGGCGTGCAGGGCAGTACGCTCACCTTTGGCGGGGACGGCGACTTCGTCAATCAGGGTACGATCGGCATCAGCAACGGCGCCACGCTGGATATTGCCGGCGGCGGATACAGCAATAGCGGCACGATGTCGGTGGCGGACGCGACGCTGGCATTCGGCGGCACGTTCACCGCGAGCCTGCTGGGGTCGCTGGGCGCGCTGTCGCTGAGCGGCGCGCAGGTCGAAATCGGGGGTGACGCGCTCAACGCCGGCGGCACGTTGAACGTATCGCCGACATCCGCATTGGGGGCGCTGGCGCTGGCGGGCACGATCACCGGTGGCACCGTGCTCGATGCGGGCGGCGGGCTGAATTTCGCGCCGCAGACCGGCGTGCTCGATGGCGTCACCTATGTCGGGTCGCTGTCGATCGGCGCGGGCGATGCCGTAACGCTGGCCGACACTACGGTGCTGACCGGCGCCAGCGGCGGCGCCGGCACCGCGCAGGTCAGCGGGTCGGGCGCCGCGTTACTGCTGGCAGGCGTGACCACGCTCGACAACGCCACGATCAGTCTGGGCGGCACTGGCATCGCGGCCGAACTTGGCACAACGGATCCGTGGCTGGCGACGCAGGCGACCACGGCGACGCTGGGGCCCAATCTGTCCGTGGTGCAGGGCGGCAAATTCGCCGCGGTGGACGCCAACGCGACCACGCCGGTGCGCGGGTTCGGCCTCGCTGACACGCTGGTCAATCAGGGCAACATCACGGCCGGGTTCGCCGGCGGCACGCTCACCATCGGCGGATACGGCAGCTTCATCAATGACGGCACCATCACGGCCGGTAATCAGGCCACGCTGGTGCTCGATGCGGCGAATTTTTCCAATACCGGCATCGTGGCATTGTCGGGCGGCGCCACCGGCGTGCTAGGCGGGCCGGCCGACCTGTACGGTCAAGTTCCGCAATGGTCGAACAGCGGCGTGATCAGCCTTAATGCGGCAACGCTGGTGCTGTCGGGCGCGATGAAGACCGGGCAGTTGGGGCAGATCATCGGCAGCGGCACGATCATGCTCGCCGGCACGCTGGCCAATGCCGGTGCGACGCTCACCTTGGGCGCGGGCGGGCAATTGCCGGGGTTGAGCCTGGCGGGCACCATCGTGGGCGGCACGATCGCAGATCCGCAAGGCTTGCTCACGGTAGCGGCCGGCGGCACCGCGCTGCTGGATGGCGTGACCGAGACCGGCACGCTCAATCTCGGCGCCGCGGCCGCGTATCTGCGCGTGCGCGACGGGCTGACGCTGAACGGCGCCGCCGAAATCACCGGCGCCGGCAGCGAACTCGCGTTCCAGGGCAGCCAGACGATCGACCAGGCGGAGATCATGCTCGGCGCGGCCGGCAGTGCAGCCGTGCTCGACGTGCTGCATAATGACAGCGTCGCCGGCGGCACCACACTGACGCTCGGGCCGCATCTGAGCGTGACGCAGGCAGGCGCGCTGGCGGCGGTCGGCACCAGCGGCGACGTGGCCGGAGACGCGATCGTCAGCAAAGGCACGATCACCGCAGCGGTCGCCGGCGGCACGCTGTCGCTGGGTGGCACCGATTTCATCAATGACGGCGTCGTTTCCGTGAGCGATGGCGATACGCTGGCGCTGACCGCGGCACAATTTGCCAACGCGGGCACCATCGACGTCACCAACGCGACATTGTCGATCGGCGATTCGCTGACCGCTTCGGCGCTGGGCAATATCGCGCTGAACAATGCCACCGTCGCGCTGGCCGGCACGCTGAATAATAGCGGCCAGACGCTGCAACTGGGCGCGGGCACGGCGTGGGGGCGGCTGCTGCTGACCGGCACGGTGCAAGGCGGCGTCCTGCAGGATGAAGGCGGCGGGCTGGGCGCCGCCGGCGGCGCAACATTATCCGGCGTCACCTATGAAGGGACGCTGGATTTCAGCCGGCCATTCCAGCTTCTGACCATCGTCGACGGCATTCGTTTCACCGACAGCACCGGCACCCGCGCGGGCAGCGTCATGCTCACTGGCGCGGATAGCCGCATCATCATGCTGGGCAACCAGACGCTGACTAACGTGACGATTAACCTGGGCAGCGCGATCCAGAATTATTACGGGCAGAAAGTACCGCCCGCGGAGCTGGTGGCCGGCGCCGATAGCACGCTGACGCTGGGGTCCACTTCGCTGGTCCGGTCGGCCGGGCTGATCGGCTGGCTGGGCGATAGCGGCGCGGGCAACTGGTCCGATACCATCGTCAATGACGGCACCGTGCTAGGGGCGACGGCGAGCGGGATCCTCACCGTCGGCAGCACGAATTTCATCAATAATGCGCAGATGGTGATGAATGATGGCGGCAATATCATGTTCGCCGGCGTCGATCTGCTGAATGCCGGAACCATTTCGATCGCCGCCGGCAGCGACCTGATGCTGTCGTTGTGGAGCTACTATGCGGCGCCCAATGCCGGCGCGGTAGAATTCACCAATACCGGCACGCTGCGTCTGACCGGCGGGGCGGTGGTGGAACTGACCGGCGGTGGGCTGTTTCCGGCGGTGCCGTTCGTCAATGCGTCCGGCGGGCTGATCCAGGGGGTGGGGAATATCATTTCCGCGGTGGTCAATGACGGCCTGATCGAGGGGAGCTGGGGACCCAATCTGAGCATTGCCGGGGCGCTGACCGGGACCGGATCGTTGCTGATCAATGCGGGCACGGTGCTCGAACTGGGCAGCACGGTGGCGGCCAGCCAGAGCGTGACCTTTACCTCGACAGGGGAGACGTTGCGGCTGGATACCGCGACATCCTTCGCCGGCGAGGTATATGGGTTCGTGACCGGGGACGCGATCGATGTCGCCAATACGCCGGTAACGAGCCTGGCGATCAGCAACGGCACGCTGGTGCTGGGCACCGGGCCGGGTCAGGTGCGGCTGAATACCGCGGCGCCGCTCGGCGGGGCGCTGGAAGTGTCGGCGGACACGCATAATGGCAGTATCGTAAACTACACACAGCAAACCCGCGGCGGCGGCGTGGGCGGCGGCACCATCGTCACGATCGGCGTGTACCAGCCGCATATGCTGTTCTGGGCGAGCCCGGTGGGCGACATCTTCACCGGGCCGGCAGCGGACATGCAGGGGACCAGCATCAACAACTGGACGACCGCGGACAGCCTGGACATCGTGGATATGAACGGGGCGAAGGCGACGGTGGCGTATGTGCAGGCAAGCGGACAGGGCACGATCACGGTGACGGACGGCACGCATACGGATCATGTCACGTTGGTGGGGAGCTATAACGCGAGCTGGTTTCACGTGACGACGGACGCGCATGGGGGCGCGCTGGTGACGTATAGTAGTCAGTGAAAAAGGAAGGCGGGGGCTCCGCCCCTGGGCCCCGCTGGGGACAAGTCCCCAGACCCCGTTACCTAAAGCGTCTGTCAACCGATGGGGGTGTGGGGGCCTCAGGCCCCCTCATGCGAAGGCACGCTGCGCGTGACGGTGTCCAGCGGCAGAGCCCCTGGCCTTACTTAGCCTTCGGCTATAAGGGATAGTCTCCCTTCCGGAGACCACCGTGGCGAACTTCCGCAGCACCAGCACCTACATCGCCTCCCGCGACCTGGAAGTGGCCGTCAACGCCGCCGTCGCCCTGCAACGCCCGCTGCTCGTCAAAGGCGAACCCGGCACAGGCAAAACCGTGCTCGCACAGGAAGTCGCCGACGCGCTCGGCATGCCGCTGATCGAATGGCACATCAAAAGCACCACCAAGGCGCAACAAGGCCTCTACGAATACGACGCGGTCAGCCGCCTGCGCGACGGCCAGCTCGGCGACGAACGCGTGCACGACATCGCCAACTATATCGTCCGCGGCAAGCTCTGGGACGCGTTCGAGGCCGAACAGCAAAGCGTCGTCCTGATCGACGAAATCGACAAGGCGGATATCGAATTTCCGAACGACCTGCTGCTCGAACTGGATCGGATGCGGTTCTTCGTCTACGAAACGCGCCGCACCGTGGTGGCGCGGCAGCGGCCGGTGGTGATCATTACGTCCAACAATGAAAAGGAATTGCCGGACGCGTTCCTGCGCCGCTGCTTCTTTCATTACATACGCTTCCCCGATCGCGAGACGATGGAAAAAATCGTCGCGAGCCACTATCCGGACATCAAGCACGACCTGGCGCGCGAAGCGCTGACGGTGTTCTTCAAAATCCGTGACTTGCCCGGCATGAAAAAGAAGCCGGCCACCAGCGAGCTGCTGGACTGGCTGAAATTGCTGATGATCGAGGATATGCCGGCCGAGTCCCTGCGCACGAAGGACAAGCACGTGGTGATACCGCCGCTGCACGGCGCGCTGCTGAAAAACGAGCAGGATGTGCATCTATTCGAGCGCCTGGCTTTTCTGGCGCGACGCGAGGGGTAGGTGGCAGTTTCGTAGGGCGGAAGAGCGCAGCGAGATCCGCCCGTCATTCGACGTGAGAGGCGGATCTCGCTTCGCTCTTACGCCCTACGTTCGTATGTTCCGACCCGATTCAATACCAATGATGCGTGCGCCAGAACGCCTCCGCCTTTGGCGCAGTGTCATAGCGGGCCTGGATATAACGGATGCCGCCCTGCGCCTCCTCCCGTGCGTTGCCGAAAGACGCGGCGCCGTTCGGGTTCAGGTGCCAACTGGCGCGGGTAAGCTGAAACAGGCCGCGCGCGGAATCGGTAGCGTTGCGGACGCCGACATGCCCGCTGCTCTCCTGCGCAGCAATGAACAGCAGGGAGCTGCGCCAGGCGGTGGGCACATGCTCGGCGCCGATTGCCTGATCCACCGCGTGCGTGACGTCCGCGCTGATGGTGACGGCGTGCGGGGCGTGGTGGCGGCTATGATGGCGGTGGTGGTGATGCACAGCGTGATGCAGCACGCCGGCGAAGCCATGCTGTGATTTGGCCCCGGCGCCTGTCGCCGGCGCTGTAGCATCGGGGCGGCCGGCACCCTCCGGTTGTGAGACGAGCGAGGACACGCCCTAAGATCGCGCAGAATGGTTGCCGAAATGTTACTGGCCCTCACCGTAGCCCGTTTTGGCTTCCGAGCACGCAGCTTTGATGTTACTTCACGGCAGTTTATCCGGTAACGGCGCGACGGGCGCGACGGGCGCGATGGCCGGGGATGGAGAGGTACCATGCGCGCGCGGTTGATTTCAGCCTTTATTATAGCCGGCGGTGTTGCGAGCCATGCGGCAGCAGCCACACGCTTCGACCTGACACAGATTACGATCAATGGCAGCACCGGCGTTGACGTACGGGCGATCAATACGGCTGGTACCGTGACCGGCCGGTACACCGACAGCGCCGGGCCGCACGGGTTCATCCTGAGCGGCGACGTGGTGACCGTGCTGCCGCCGACCAGGGCCGGCTGCAAGACCGCAGGTCATTGCATTCCATTTCCCACGGCGATCATCGGATCGGGCGCCGTAGCCGGCTACAGTATCGAGTCAGTACCGACCGTGTTTCTATGGCGCAACGGCGCGTATGTGCCGAAGTTCGCCGTTCCGGCCGGCAATGGGGCATGCGCCGTGCAGGACCAATTAAATAGCCTGGCGTTGGGCAACGATGGAGAGGTAGCGTTCAATTATTGCGACCGCGCCGCGGGAGCCCTGCCGTTTGCCGGCATTCCGCCGCATGTCAAACAGGTGGACATCTGCGCCGCCCCACCGTGCGGCAACGGGAGTGCAATAGACGCTGTCAATAATCGGCGCGGGCTGGCCGGAATTTTTTATCATGCGATCTCGTCCGGATCTCGTTATTTTGGCGGATTCACTGTGGTAAACGGCAATCTAAAAGATATTGGGTTGAGCGGCGTTAATCAATTATTGATCAACGATTATAATGAAGCAGTCGGCACCTATTCCAATAGTTCTGGCCTTGTAAGCGCCTTCGTTTACAGCAATGGTTCATACAGTAATCTCGACATGCCTGTGCCTGATCCTTATGCCCTGAGCTATATCGACGTGCAGGCGATCAATAACAAAGGCCGCGTGGTGGGCGTATATCAATACAAGCAGGCATCGCGGGTATTCTATTACAATGGCAGCACGGTATCGACCTTTGGAAAATATCCCGTCGAGGACAAGCTGCACGTGGCGCTGAACAGTGAGAATGCGATGGCTTTGTCGGTCACGGCGTCAACCGGGCAGACATCCTATATCGTGCGGTGCCACGGCGCCGGCTGTTGAGCACGCAGGCCGGCGCCGCGCCGGCTATGGCTTCTCGGCGAGCACTTTGATTTCGTCGAGGCCAGCCTTGTAGGTGCCGCGCACCGCCTTTGCGGAATCGGCGTTCTTGACGCCGGGCGGCGCGTCGAACGTGCCTTGCCAGACCACCTTGGTGCCGGCCTTGCTCGCCACCACACGAATGGTGGAATGATAGTTCACCACCGGCAGCACCTTGGGGTCCACCTGCACGATATCGTAGCTGTAGCTGTGCTTGGCCGGATCGTAGGCGGTGAGCTTCTCCACAATGGTCGGGTCGCCCGGCGCTTTCAGCGTAATGGTGCGCACCGAGCCGATATCGTTGCCGTGGTCGGCCGGGCTGCTCGCGGCCGGCGGCAGCCAGGTGGAAATGCCGCCGAAATCGGCGATCACCGCCCACGCCTTGTCCGGCGTAGCCGACACTGCGACGGCGCGTGTCACGGTGACGGCGAAGGCAGGGCCGGCAAGACTGCCCGCCAGCAGGGTGAACGCGGCCAGCACGGTCAGATGTTTCATAGACGTTTCCTTCTGCGGTTTATTATGGTCGTGCGGTAGCGTTGGGCGGCGCTGCACTGGAGTCAACCAGACCAAAGCAGAAGGCACGTCACGGCAGCGCGTCACGCAGCTCATTGACCAGTTCGAGGGTAACGTGGGCAGCCGGGTTGCTGACGGGCAGCAGCGCCACTCCGGTCCGCTTTGGCGCGGCCGGCAGGTCGTCGACGTCGTTTGCCAAGCTGGGTTGCATGGGTGTTAGTCGTTTGGTTGAAGGAAGGAAGAATGTTCTTTTTTGAAAAAAAAGAACCAAAAAACTTTTATCTGTTGGTATCCGCGCAAGCTGGATCAGCGGTGCGCCAGGTGGCAAGCGCGCAAGAGCAAAAGTTTTTTGCTTCTTTTTTTCAAAAAAGAAGTTCTTCCTTTCTTACTGCTATAGCCCACCCATGATCGCCGCCTCGATAACCGACTATCGCGAACTCGCGCGCCGGCGGCTCCCCCCGTTTCTATTCGAGTATATCGACGGCGGCTCCTACGCCGAGCTGACACTCCGGCGAAATATCGCGGATCTGCAGGACATCGCGCTGCGCCAGCGCGTGCTGCGGGACGTGTCGAACATCGAGCTATCCGCCAGCCTGTTCGGCACCGCGTGCGCCATGCCGGTGGCGCTGGCGCCGGTGGGGCTGGGCGGCATGAACGCGCGGCGGGGCGAGGTGCAGGCGGCGCGCGCGGCCACCGCGGCCGGCGTGCCGTTCTGCCTGTCCACCGTGTCGCTCTGCCCGATCGCCGAGGTGCGGCCGGCGGCGGCGAATTTGTGGTTCCAGCTCTACATGCTCCGCGACCGCGGATTCATGCGCGGGCTGCTGGAAACCGCCGCGGCGGCGGGCGTCGAGGTGCTGCTGTTCACCGTGGATTTGCCGATGCCTGGCGTCCGTTACCGGGATTTCCGGTCCGGTCTGGCCGGCGCGCCCGGGATCCGGGGCAGTCTGCGCCGGTTAGGGCAGACGCTGGCGCACCCTGCCTGGGCGTATGACGTGGCGCTGCGCGGCCAGCCGCTCAGCCTTGGGAATATCACCTCGGCGCTCGGCGCCAAGTCCGGCCTGCAGGACTTCCTGGCCTGGCTTGGCAGCAATTTCGACCCGTCGGTGACCTGGGCGGACCTGGCGTGGATCCGCGCGCACTGGCGCGGGAAATTGGTGATCAAGGGGATATTGGACGCCGAGGATGCACGCGCGGCGGCCGATGCCGGCGCGGACGGCATCGTCGTGTCGAACCATGGCGGCCGGCAATTGGACGGCGTGGTATCGACCGCGAAGGCGCTGCCGCCGATCGCCGATCTGGTCGGCGACCGGCTGACCGTGCTGGCGGATGGCGGCGTGCGGTCGGGGCTCGATGTCGTGCGGCTGCTGGCGCTGGGCGCGCACGGCGTGCTGATCGGACGGGCCTGGGCCTATGCGCTGGGCGGCGGCGGCGAGGCCGGCGTGGCGCACGTGCTGGCGTTGCTGCGGGCGGAGATGTCGATCGCCATGGCGCTGACCGGCTGCACCCGCATCGCCGATATTACGCGGGCGTGTGTGCAGCCTGCGTAATGCCATGCGGCCGATGTGCGTGCAGCCAGGCGGCCGCGACGCGATACAGGCGGACCAGGATCGTCGCGGCATAGACCACCGGCGGCATGGCATAGGCGCCGGCCACGGCTGCGTTGCCCGGATTATTGCCGGCCAGCATCATGGCGGCCAGCAGCGTGTAATACAGGAACGCCGCGACAAAGCTGTTCCACGGCACAGACACCAGCGTGGTGAGCTTGTTCAGGGTGGAACGGACGATCATGGCACGGCTCCGGCTGTTCATAGTGCAGTGCAATATGAACCTTACCATGCAGATAATAAGTGGCGTTATTGTTTGAGTGGTATGCGCAGGGCGCATGACCAGTGGTGCTACGATGCGGTGAAGTGGCAGTCCGGCGCGCGTTTGCCGGTGAAGCGCGTCCAGGTCTGGGTGCTGCCGAGCAGCGGCAGGCCGATATAGCCGCGCAGGCGCAGCGTGCCGTTGTCACCGCGCCAGAGTTCGGCCTGATAGACGTCGCCGTCGCGCGGGTCGGTGATGGTGCCGTGCAGTCGGCCATCGTCGCCCGGCACCATGTCGCGGATGATGCGCAGGTGACATTCCGGCGTGCCGGTGGAGTCGCGCGGCGGCGACCCGTCCGGTTTCCAGTCCGAGATCCCCGTAATCGCGCCGCAGATGGCCGCCCCGCAGGGCGCGATGGTAATCACCCCATCGCTCTTTTCAGTAAGCCAATCCCCCGCAACATCGGGCGCGGCCGCGACAAGGAATGGAGTCGCAAAGCCAAGGAGCAAAAGTTTTTTAGTTCTTTTTTTCAAAAAAGAGCACTTCTCAACTATCTGCCCGAGGCACCCAAGGAATCCGCGATATCTCGATCCCATCCTCAGCCAAAGCGGCCGCTTCCTCGGGCGTTGATTCACCATAGATGGGCCGATGCGGCTCCGCACCGTCATGCATGCGGCGGGCGGTGGTGGCGAATTTTTCCCCGACATAGTCACAGTTTTTCTCCACTTCGGTGCGGATGCGCTGCAGCACGGCGCGGACCTGGTCGGGCACCGCCGGCGGCGGCGCAATTGTTTGCGCGGGGGTTTGCGGGGTCGTTTCCGGGGGGATTTCGGGGGCTGCCGGCTTGGGCTGCTGCGGTTCGGCCGGCGCCGCCGCGCCGCGGTTCAGGCGCGGCGCCATGATGGCGCGTTCGACGGCGGTGTCAGCACATACCGGGCACTCGAGCAGGCCGCGCGTGGCCTGGGCGTCGAAACCGGCGCTGCTGTTGAACCAGCCGTCGAATTGGTGACCACCGCCGCAGCGCAGCGCGTAATGGATCATGCCGCCAGCAGCCGGTCGAGCTCACCGCTGCGATCGAGCGCACCGAGGTCGTCGCTGCCGCCGATATGGCGGTCGCCGATGAAGATTTGCGGCACCGAGGTGCGGCCGCCGGCACGCGCGATGGACTCCTCGCGGGCTGGCGTGCCCTGTGGCGCCTCGATTTCGCGATAGGCGACGCCCTTGCTGTCGAGCAGGTTTTTGGCGCGGGCGCAGTACGGGCACCAGGGCTGGGTGTAGATTTCGACGGTCGGCACGGGGTTGGAATCCTTATGCGGTGTTGGACCAGCGCGGGTCTGGCACGCGGCTGGCCACCAGCACGTCGATATGGGTAGCCCCCGCGTCAAGCAGGGTACGGGCACAGGCGCCGGCGGTGGCGCCAGACGTCAGCACATCGTCGATCAGCAGGATACGGCGGCCGCGCACCAGGTGGGCGCGGCTGGGCCGGATGCTCAGCGCGCCGGCCAGTTCCGCGGCACGGTCGGCGGCGGACAGCGCGCCGAGCACGCGGGTGCGGCGGGTGCGGCGCAGCGCATCGAGGCAGGCGGGGCGGCCGGCGCGCCTGGCCAGCGCCTGCGCCAGCAGCGCGGACTGGTTGAAGCCGCGCCGGAACAGGCGCCAGCGATGCAACGGCACCGGCACCAGCAGATCCGCCTGCGCGAGCAGCGCGCGCCCGGCGCGGGCCATATGGGTTGCCAGCACGCCGGCATTATCCTGCCGGTCGGCGTATTTCAACGGCAGGATCAGGCGGCGGGACGCGTCGTCATACAGGAACGCGGCGCGCGCATTTCTCCAGGGCGGCGGGGTGAGCGTGCAGCCGGCGCAAATGCGGTCGCGGCCGGCCCCGGCCGCGTGGGCGAACGGCAAGCCGCAGCTCTGGCATAACGGTTCGGTGATGAAGGTCAGGCTGGCGAAACAGGCGGCGCAGAAGGTGCCTTGGACCGCGACATCGGTGCCGCAGCTGGGGCAGTTTGGGGGCAGCAGAAAATCCAGCGCGGCGGTGGCGGCGCGCTGGAAGACGGAAGGAAGGACTTCTTTTTTGAAAAAAAGAAGCAAAAAACTTTTACTCCTGTAGGGTGCGACAGCGCGGCAAGCTTCAAAGCGTATACGTCGGGTGCCGACAGCGCAGGAGCAAAAGTTTTTTGCTTCTTTTTTCAAAAAAGAAGTCCTTCCTTCCTTTTACATCCCGCTTGACGCTTCCCGACCACGGGAACAAAGTAGGAACATGAGCCCT
>Ga0116229_10009021_pt1 | contig 15338 bp, 12 predicted proteins | sample S1TSphgellanicum_3_FD_87313 | JGI IMG/M metagenome (GOLD analysis project Ga0116229, IMG submission 87313) | Host-associated microbial communities from peat moss isolated from Minnesota, USA - S1T2_Fc - Sphagnum magellanicum MG | ecosystem: Host-associated > Plants > Peat moss > Unclassified... | reverse complement strand
TATAGCTCATGTATATCTTCCCTTGATATGAATAAGCAAGCAAACAAGGTACCCGTTGTGTTATATAGCTAGATGGTGCTTGGCTTCCACACTTATTGTTGATGAGCATGATACAAGGCTAGATTCTTGCTGGAATTCTGGTGTTCAGGATACAATTCCTCCTCAACTGGTTGTTTTATTGGAATATCAACATTTAGCAAGTACAGATAATTTCTGAGTTAAACGCTGGGAAGCTGTTGCAATCCATGGCATTGATTTCTCATGGTGTGTTCCTATACTTTAAATCATATATATGTTCCATTGCATACGCAACCAAGATAGTCACATTACAATTGCACTAGGTACCTACCTACCTACCTACCTAATAGCTAACCTATGTATTATGTACCCTAAACACCTACCTATTAGGTAACAGGTATCTAATAATAGCCTAGATACCTAGTAAGCGTTACCTAGGGTATCTAAATAGGTAACTAGAGGCTATCTAAGTAGGTACCTAAGACACCTAGTAGGAACATCAGCTACCTAGTAGGAGGCTAGGTAATAGTATTTAGTAACTAATAGATGCAATTAGGTTGTGATGTTGAAATTAGGTTTGCAATTAAAATTTTATCTCATATTATTTGCCAACTTTTTCAAGTTTGCAAATTATGTAGGTAGGTTAACTAAATGCACTAAACACATTCAAATCTATCAATTGTCATATGGGAGAAGCCAATAAAAAAGGTTCCACCTTAAAGGCTAAACTCAAAATAAAATAAGTATTAAATAATAAAATAATAATAATAATAAGGTGATAAAAAATAGGTTGGACAATTATCTAATACCTCCCCTAAAAATGATTGTTTGACGCATGTAGATCCCAAATTTTACACTAAGTGTCCCCCTTGTGTTTTTTTTCTTCAAAATAATGAATAATATAGATGTTGCAAAATGTCATCTAGTGGACGATTATTTAATAGCCACATATCAAATCAAAGTTGGTGCACTCTATAGTTGCATTGTATTCATAAGTATAATCGAAAGAACACATTCCGAAACATTTATACAGTTGAGGTATGCATATATTGAATTAGAAAAGTTCATCCATTGTTTGTGACTAGTGGTCATTGGTGATTTGTTGTTGGGTATTTGTTTACTCACAAATGTCATTTACAACTAAAAGCTAGTTGCAAAAAGTAATTGTAAATGACAATTTTTCTTTTAATGTTAACATATGACATGCCACAAAAAAGTCCCACAACTTATAAATATGTTGTTTTGAATATAATACAATCAAGACAAGTAGCAATGAGAAATATTCTTTAATATGTAATCAACAATATTTTTTTGTAATTTGAAATGAATAAATTTCAAATAGAACGTTGACATATGGGTGCAACAAAACAATACATGTGATTATTAGATGAACGTTGTAACTTTAGTTCCATGTTTATCAAATAATACATTGACACATAGCATGACAAGGAAGTCCCAAAACCTATAAATGCATTGTTGTGACCAATACCATCAAATCAAATGGCACCAACATGTAATCCCCATTGTGTGACTAATAATGAATGCTTATAACTTGAAGTGATTCAATCTCAAAAAGAACCTTGACACATGGGTGTAAAATAATATAATACAAATGGCTAATATATGAACATTGCAATTATACATCATTTTACATGTTAACATGTCATACCGTGGGAACTTATGATATGGAATTTCAATATTTTCACAAAATGAAAAAATGATAGTTTATAATACAACTAACTTTTTGCAGTTAACTGACATATCTTTGTCCTTTGCAATTAGGTGGGTGAAACAACATGAATTTAACAACTCATAATATGTTAGTTGCATATCTCCTTCACAACTAATACTTAGTCACAAAACCCAAAATGTGTTGTGATGTTTTGAAACTAGATTGTTAAAATGGGTATGGTTATGATTATGATTATGATTGCACAAGGTGGCATTCTACAAGAAGTTGACATAGTCTAGTTGTTGTCACCTTTTTGTATGTTGTGGCTCTCTCTCTCTCTCTATCCGTGAGCTTTAATTTACAACCTATTATTTTGAGGTAGCTTCATGTCAACAATCCTTTTGTTTGATATTTGAATGCTTGTAAATGGATGGGTGATGTTGAAACTAAAAAAAATTAAACTTGTGTATCTAAATTAAAAGCAAACCCAAATTATTACATTTTTTTTTTCTATTTTCCCAAGTTTGTTTTCAATGCCTTTTTTCTCTCCTCCCTTTGTGCAATTGATGAATGTAGTTATGCATATTGGCGGAATCCAAAATGGTCGTGGGGTGCCAAAATCCAGTGCCATTCAAACAACTTAGATTTAAGGCTTCACAATGTTTGGGCTTGTAATATTGTAGGATGGTGGTAACAATTTGGGAAAAAAAAACTATGCAAGGACCTATGATTAACCCATTAGTTGAATATGAGATAATCATTGTGATTTGTTTATTGCTTTTTTATCCCTAATAGTTGAACGTCTTTAATTCCTTTTGTTTCCCATGTTTAATCTCTTCTAGTAAATACAAGTTGATATCTAGTTTCATCCATGTTGACCACAAGGCATGCAAGGATAGGCTAAATGCATGGTATGGTGTCCCACTTTGTGCATCAAGCACATGATTTCTACATGGTACTCATGGTTTGAACACCTATGGCAAAAAAAGAATGCTTAGATTTGTTAATCGGCCATTATATCAAGATTAACAACTTAATTATTCATACATATGTACATTTTAAAAATAAAAATGAACATTCATTTTTAATAATGGACGTTCAAAGTTAAAAATATGGATAGACTAGTTGATTGGAATGGAATAGGATTGAGATCTTGACATTGAATTTCACTTCAAACCATTTATAGGGATTTAATATATGATATAATTTGACATAATAAATTCATATGTGGAATCCTTGCCTCAAAAAATTATGCCAAAATTAAATTATGAATTTTTGAATGATCAAAATTGGGGTTTCTTTTGATAAGTTGCAATTTTTTTAGTTTTTAATTTTTTTTTGCCTATAGCAAATGACATTGAAATATTAGGTGGGGTGCCTTTCAGATTGAGTTTTTTGGTTTAAACCACTATGTAATCCTTTATTGAATTGATGATATAATAATGAACAATCATTTCAACATTACCAAATGGCCTTTTATGGAATGTTTTATTTGTCAAAATTGAGCTACCATATCATGCATTCACCTACTAATGTACATTTTGACAAGGTAAACAACCCTATGTGTCAGGGTTGTACCTTCTTACTCCCATGTTGGTGGTAATTTTTTCATTATTTTAGTAGTTTTGTAATTAATTAAGGTCACAAATCACAACTGACCTTAACGATTTACTAATTTAAATTGACACATAGATTAATTTTAGTATCACTTGCCAAATAAAAAATGACAAAACTTGTTACACCATCCGTTTCTATTTATGAACAATTTTTATTAAAATTATCATCTTTGCAATCACTTAATCTTTTGAATTATATGAACATTGGACCATGTTGTTTTGGCAGTATTGTTGTGTTAAACCATAACATGCAATGACAATTTAAAGAAAGGAAAATGACCTTAATTCACAATTTAAAATTTGGATGTTGTGTTGCATTGGATTTTGCCAATTGTACTTCACTTCTTGCATTCATGTTGTAACATTTTCCAACAATTCTTTGTAAACCACCTATCAAAACCTCCCAAGATCAATTTGTGTTAATGAGCCTTAAACTAATCACCTTTCAATTTGATCAAACACACCTATTGATACTTCTATGCATTCAATTCTTATTTGTTGATGTGACTTAATACAAGACTTCCTTCAACACATTTCAACTTCAAATATCACCCAACAATAAAAAAACACATTTTATGTCCCTCTTTTGAAGTCCTTTTCCCAAACGCAACTGACATTTTAAATCATGTTTGCTTATGTTGGTCCTTTCTTTCAGTATTCATACCTAAATTGTCACAATTTTTGCACAAATGCACATAATTCCATTGATTTCTCACAAATTCCCAACCTTGTAGAATCATGAAAAATGCCTTTGGTTGTCATCATTTTTTGCCACAACCATTTTTATTATTGTATATGAATGTTTCAAACTTACAATTTTTTTGCATAGTGGAAAACAAAACATCTTTAGATCTTCTACATGGTGCACCACTTCATAGTGCACACAATCATTTACTAAATTTGTACATGAAGAACTTGCCACCCAAACCAATTGACAATCTTCTTATTATTGAACTTTTGCATTTCACACCACACCAACACCATCTGTGGATAAACATTGTCCTCTTGTAATCACCATTTGCCAACCACTAACAAGAATAAAGCTTCATCAATCATTAATAAGGTACTTTGATTATACCATATTCCTCTCCTTTCCATAACATTTTTCCATCACATTCACCTACACAATCCAAGCCTCACACAAAAAGAAAATTCCAAGATGTTAATGTCTTCAAAAATAGAAACATAGCTCTAGAAGGGTGTCAACATCCTTTTAAAACCATCATCATTTGTGTAGAAAAGTGAAAGCTCCCTCTAAACCCCAATTCACATAAATCTTTCATGTTTATCAAATTGTTTCACAACACAACAATTTGGGGTAACAATGTCATGATAAGACCATTTCAAATGGTTTTTCATGAAATTTCACATCCATTCTGAAGTCATTTTGAATTATCCTCCTTTTGTAAAATCCTTTTAGAGTTCATTTGTTTTACATTCAAATGTCCTTTGGATGATTGGTTGTACAATAAGTGCAAAAGGACTTTGTTTAACAACATTCATGTGTTTCAAGATGGTACTAAATTCATCCTTCAATGTAATCTTGTTTCCAAAATTAAAGAATGTACTTTTGCAACATTAAAAAATATTTTCCTTTTTTGTATAACACCTTTGAAATGTGATTTTATTTCTCCTCTTAGATGACCCATTCCTAGAAGGACCCTTTAAACAACTTCTCATATGGACCATTAACTTCTCTTGGCTTTTTGTGAAAGGTTTTTAGGAAAAAAAACATTAGTGAGATCACCATGCTTCTTCATAGTTGCAAGGATTGAAGGCCAAAGGTGTGATCCAAACCAATTTGTGTAAGCATTCATTTTCCTCCACTTAGTTGATATGGAATTGTCCCCATCCATTGTTCTATTTTTTCATTTCTTTTCTTGAAAGGGATGTTGGTTGCGTTTGTTTTTATGGCCTTCCAACAAGCCATTTCAAAGATTTGGTAGTTGTTTCCTCTTGTTGAACATGCATTTGGATCTTCTTTGAAAGGGCCTACACCTTTAGAGCTACAATAAAAAGTTTGTCTTCCATGTTCATTTATTAAATATAGAATCAATCATTTTGTGTTCCTTGCTAGTTGTCGTTTCAATTGCAAAAAGTTTACTAGTTCAAAACTTTTATGCTTGGTACCTCTTCATGAACATTATGCAAAGACTTTAGAAACAAAAGTTTCATTATAACTTCAAGCACCTAGGTGATGAATGGTAGATTTTTGTAAATTTTTTTGTCATATTCAATGAGAATGTTGTTATGTAATGGTGTGTGACAAACATTACAAACTTCTCATCCCATGAATTGGTAAGAGAAATCATGTGAAATTCATTTTTTCATCGGTTCATACTTTTTGCACACAAATGTTGGATGTCTAAAACATGTAGAAAACACTTATAAAAAAGTAGGATGATTTTTTTTCATGTGATCATTTTCCATTCACATGATTTTTTTTCATCCTATTTATAAATGCTTCATATGTGTTTTAAACACATGATATTTGCATGCTAAAAACACAAACCCATGAAAAAAAAAAAATTCATAGAATTTTCATTACCAAATTATGGGATGAGAAGTTTGTGATGAAAATTACATTCTAAAACTTAATACCCATGGTCCATAAATAAATGATTGTACAAAAAATTCAAAAATGAATGCATTTTGAATTTTTTCAATTTTAATATTTTACAATTTAATTCTTCAAAAAAATGAAAACTTAATATATTATATAATTATGTTTCAAAAACATTTCCCCAAAAAATAATTATTTTGGCAAAAGACCCCAAACTTTAGTCATAGGTATAGTACTAGCATGATCTTGGTATTGAGTCCAAAATTGATTTTTTGCTAGTATAATGTAGTTATATATTCAATATTGAGATGATTATAAAATTGGTTCAAGGTTGGTATTACCTTAGGTTTGTACTAGGTGGGTACTAATATAAGCCTAGTATTACCTCAGGTTTGTCTAGGTGGGTACAATTACAAGGTTGTTATAGCCTCAGCTCATACCAAACTGCTAAGGTCCTTGTTATTGTCAAGCTTGACTGAAAACTGCCTAGGTTTTTAGGTTGGTTCCAACATTGAGAATTGGCAACTTTGAAAACTGCCCAAAGCATGAACTGCTCCCAATTGTGCCATTTGGGTCAGTAGAAATTAGAAGGTAGGATTTAGGGTTTAGGGTTTACCCTAAACACTAACCCTTGCAACTTGTGGGTTCCTTAAAGGATGTTTTAAAAATGTTGGACCTTGCCTAGAATAGGCAATCCATTTTTGGTTTAGTGATTACTATCTAAACCAAATATTCAAAGTCTTGAAACCTAATGGCTTTTGAGTTTTGTGAGAAAGAAATGAGAGATTGTGTTTTCCCTTGGGCTACTAGGATGGGTAGAGTTAAGTGTCAAACTTCAAAAGGAGATTGTCACTGCAAGGGTGAGTGAATACAACAACACCTTATAATTTTTCTTTCATTCATTTGATGACACAAGGCAATGCCTACTGCCCAAGGCTAAGTTGGTGTGCCAATATCCCACCACACTAAAGAACTTTTGGGGTGGATAGGGTGCCAAGTCTTTGATGAAAACAAAAAGGGGAAAAAATGAAAGGCAACACATTTGAAGGTGTGCACAATAGACGGGTTAGGATTTGCACCCCCACAATATTGGGGGAGAAGCCAGGATTTGAATAAGTCTTTGTATTATTTTCATTGCACTACTATAGATGGGCGAACATTTTAAAGCTTTTGATGAAGTATGGACTACGGACCAAGATAAGATCCATGAGTTGGGGAAAACTTTGAATTGAAAACTAAACTAGGTTCATAGTTTGCATACCTTTTGGAACACGATTATGTGAAAAGATGAGCCAACTTTGAGGTCACATATGGTGAAAGACAAATTAAAGAGTGAAATGCTTGTAAAGTTGCCAACAATGTTTTAATCTAAATACAATGAAGATAATTAAGTTGAGACAACCCATTGAAGAGAAGGAAATATACACAAGAAGCCTCACAAGAAGTTTGACAATTTAAACCATAGTGAGAGCATTTAGAAAACAATTCCAAGAACACCCATTTTCTTGTAATACATTAAGTGGAGTTTGCATAATTTAAGGTTTTTTGGGAGACAACCCATTGACCTCTTGTACCCCATGTGTGTAGAGGCTAGAAGCTCGTTTCCAAATTAAACACTTTCTAATTAGTATATGGAAGTCAATGTGGTGATTCCTAGACTGAACTTTCATCTCCGACAACTCTCATGACAAAAGAAGAGTTTGCATTTGGGACCTGCTTGTGACATGTTTTGTTGAGCACTTCAACAATAACAACAATTTATAGTACACTATGGAAATCCAATTGAGACCTCAGATGGTCCACAAAATGCATGACTACATGCTCAGTAAAACACAGCTTCTTCACTCAGTCATGCCATACAGCCAAGCCTTTCTACACATGGGTTTGGTAGTTAAGTATAGGAAAAGGGCCTAAGTACAAACCCTTCTGTGATTTGAGATCTGTGCCCAAGGCCAATAGGCCGACATCTACCGAATACTTCATCAAAAGGAAAAGTCCAGCCAGTACTTTCTGTGTTCATATTACTCCTCTAGTTTACAAGATCAAGATTGCACCCAAAGTGTGTGTACGGGTATCAGAAATGGCACCTAACCCCCTGAGTTATCAAGGAGGTTCTTCTTTGATTTCTCATAACTTCTCAGAAAAGCAAAGAACCGATTTCAATATATGGTAATTGCCATTCTAAATAATACCAAAAAGGAATGAAAGGAGCACCCAGAAACCCATATATATTCTTTATCAAATTTTTCACAAGAAAACCTTAGGTTCTTTGAGCGTTTAAAATAGGTGGAATGAGAGATTCTTCAATTATGAAATATCATAACCAGCAGCTCTTTTATTTTATTTAAATTTTTTTTCAAAACACTGAGAGAGGGGGTTATTTACAAGATCAAAAGTACATATGTATTTGGTATGTTAATATTTAACCTTCTACGGTGCTAGATGGCCTCCTGTATGGTATGTAGTCAGGCAGAAAGTACCTAATACCATACGAAGTTGATATCGTGCATTTTAATGTTGGAAACGGCCTCTTCGATTGGCCCATAACCAAAAAGAACATGATCACTATGGACAAAGTGGAAGATTACATATCTGTTCCCTTTGATCTAGCAATATTGATAACAAGGGTAAAATTTTGGGCAAAAGAAATGGGGTAAAGCATGATGTTATTGGGAACATTTTGGGGAACACATGGGAAACGCAATTGAGAATCTGGTGGGAACACGTTGGGAACAGAAAAACTCCAAAAAAATCTCAACCCACACCACCAAGTCCAGTCCCGACCCATGGCCACCCCTCCTTTCCCAAGAAAGGAAAAAACTGGGATTTTATGGGGTTCATGTTGACTGTGCACATGAAATTTTTATTAGTACCTATTGTTCCTTCTATTAATAAGATGGGGTGCTTTCCAAGGTTTGTTATTTTATTTATTTTGGTTTGGTGGCAATAAACCATTTTGATTGGCCCATCACAAAAGAAAGAATTGAAACTTGGAAAACTCCCCAAAATAGAAGTTTATGTGTGAACACATAGGGCATCCAATTGACCTACATATATAGTTTGAGAAGGGGAGTGTGACCGGATAGAAAGTCACTCTAATAGTGTGAACACAACAGGTTTTAGGGTTTTTTTTTTTGTTTGATTGTTTTTAATAGTCGTCAATTTTTTGCATGCTTGCGGCAGAAATTATTCAATTGTTGTTGCAAGGAATGCATGGGTAGGCAACCTTGTTTGTTTCTATGTTATGGAGAACAAGAGCTGCATCGAGCGATGGATGGTGGAGGGAGCGACTACATTGAAGAAAGGTTTGTGTAATTGATGGTGGAAGGTAAAATAGGAGGCAAAATGAAGGAGCAAGGTAGCAGGTTCTTTTTGGTATGAAATTTTCTTCTTGTTGCAATTTAAACTACTAGGTTAGTCGTTGATGAATTCCGCTATGCCAATGACTTAAGAGAATAAATGTGTAGATCTAAGGAAAGATAGATGATATGAGGGGTTGATGTTGAGGAATGATGAAGACAAAAGAGGTCCGAGCTATAGAACTAAGGGGCATATAGAAGTCAAGATGCATTTGGGAAGGGGAACTTTTTGTTGTAGTACCTTGAATCCATGTTGTAGATAGTTGTTAAAGTGAGTACTAGAAACCTCAAAACGGTGTCTTTAGGTTTGGGCAGAATGAGATGAACAAGGTTAGGAATGGGGGAAACTTAAATAGATGAAATATGTAGTACATTTTTGCACAAGAATTTGTCTTCTTGAATGGTTTAAATTGAACCTGGTATCTATTGTTCAAAGTCACATTCAGAACATTTGAATCCAAAGGTCTACAAGATTTAGGTTTTCAGATGAGAGATTTGATGTTACATTGCATTCATGCATTCAGTGGGAAAAATGGTTAGTAGCTCATATGGACTGAGTGAACCTTGAAAGTTTTGACCTCAAAACCATACCTCAATAGATTTTAGATTCTTAGTGATATGAATTGATGCTTGGTAGCAAGTAGTACATGGCCATTAAGGAAATATGTGATGAAGATGCACACAGTTGTTACAAATTTCTGAATTTGCATGTACAAAAGTTGGTTTGTTAAAATCAGTAGACATCAGCAAAATGTTTCCTTGATAGTGTTATCACAAATCAAGTGATGTAATTGGTTGTAAGGTTTTAGAGTTTCTGACTCTGTTTAGATTTTTCATATACAATTAAGCTTGTTCTTTCAATCTTCCCCTTTCTTTTGGTTACAAGAGAACTTTAAACAAACCATATGGGATAAAAGTGTGGTGTTTGGGTGACACACCCTTGAGGAACACATTGGGAACATGTGGGAACATTATACGAATGCAATATATTAAAATTTTATACCTTCGTCTCCCCCCAAGGAAAATGATGAGGCCTCTCCAAAAAGAAATAAAAAACCAAATGGCTGTAGGAGGAGTGAGCATTTTGCTTTCGAAAATTTACACCTTTTTGCTAAAGAGCAGTTAATATGGTGCTTTCCAGATACACTATAAATTTTCAGCTAGTGTTTTTTGAATAGGTACATCATCATGGCCAAAGTGAACTAGTAACCACCAATTCAACTGTTAATCGTTATGTCCATTAGATGGGCCACATTTTGGAGATTTTAGTAAATGGTAAGAAACATACCTTCTTTTGTGTTTTGTTATAATTTTTATTTAATTATTTAAAAAATTATGGTTAAATTTCTAATTGGTGACAGTTAGTACGTCTATCGATATTGCAAAATTATATGAAACCCCAACCCTAAATACAATATCCATATTCAAGTTCATTTCAAAATAACCCATAGGTGATTTAGGGCTAACTTGTAATGAAAGGGCAACCTTAAATGCAATACCCACATGTAGGGTCACTTCGAAATACCTAATATGAAATTTGGGTGCACTTTTGAATGAAGACCAAGGCCTAGATGTAATACCTGCATGCAAACTCATTCTGAAATAATCCATAGGTGATTGAGGCAAACCTTATGTGAAGACCCAACCCTAAATGTAATACTCGCATGTAAAGTCATTTTGGAATAACTAATAAGTGGTTTGGGTACCCAAAATATGTCTCTTTATATACTTAAATTAATTATAATTTTGAATTAATTTTATGACAAAAATGTGGGTGTTATAATGAATGTAAAAACAAGTAACTATTATGGGACCTATATGTGGGTATTATAATCAATGTAAAAAAATCAACTATTATGGACCTATCTATGGGTATTACATATTTGAAAATGGCCTTATGGAATCTAAAATAAAAAATGATGAAGGTATTGCATGTTTAGAATGTGGTTATTGTTTTTAAAATATTTCAGTGATGTGAGTCCTATTACATTCTATGTAGGTATTGCACAATGGTCATCTTGATATTTGTAAACCCTAGAAAAAGTAAGGTTACCTATTCATATCGGCCTATTTAATGTTTGATTATTACATTTAAAATACTAAGAAAATTATGAAAAAGAAAACATATATGATTAACCATATACTCATCAAACAAGTGTGACTAGAAGAAATATTATATTGATAAAATATGTACAAAAATGGGTGGATCAAAAATTGTTAAAAAACCCAATGAAAAAAAAAATTCTCTATAATATATGAAAGGACCAAAGTTCAAAAATTGGGTAGTCCAAAAAATAAAAAGGTTGAAAAAACCTAGCTAACTATATAAAGTGAAAACCCTAAACCATATCATTATTTATAATCTCGTGTTTAGTTTGGTAAGTAGCTGTTACATTTGTAGCCTTTGTTGAATGATGAACAATGTATAGATGGCGATGTTGTATTTCAACTTGAACTACATTTGCAACAAACTTTTCCTTTGTTGTGCCCTGAACCTTATAAACACCAAAAAACCACCAAATTAAACCCGAACACACCTTGGATGAAACAAAATTATAAAAAAAACAATAAACATTGATTATTATTGTTTCTCACCTTCCATGAATCATTTTAGATTCATGGAAATTTAATACATCTGTCTATTCTTTTGTTTGACTTGCTTTAATGGATTTTTGATCCCAATTTTTGACATCCCATGCCATCTTTAATTGTCATGCATATACAAAACGGGTGGATCGAATCATCTCCTATAAATTTTCATCCTTTTCCATCTGTGATGTTGTATTTCGAGGCACATTTCCCACGCCCTAGGCATTAAGATCCAACACCTACAATAATTGCTTTGAAGCTAATTTGACCAAAATTGGTTTTGGTAATGGTGGACATTATTCTATAACAATTAGCAGTTTATCCCATTTGCGTTGGGTTTTAGCACATGCACAATCAACAACCTTTTGATCATTTTGCCTTTGCACGGATGTGGCATCTCTCAAGATGCAAACATTCATTTTAGCATGGTTTTGATGTCGAGGACCTCTTTCATAAGTTGAAAGCCTCCCAAGTTTGACCTTTTTTGCCACCAAGCTATGCATTTCCTTCAAATGCTTGGTCAACAACCGTTTGGCACAATATGCGACAATGCAAGTGCCAATTTGACACTTCCATTTCGACCCAACCTTCGTCCATTCTTTATCCTTTCAAGTTAGATTAGGTGGACAAGGAAGTGTTAGTGGCTAAGAAGCCTAGTTGGTTTCAAGTTTCGAACCTAAATAATAAATCATTATTTTGTAATAAAAAAATCCTAACCCTAAAAAGTTGCACATAAAAAGTTCAAAAAACAAAATATAGGTATTACAAAACATAAAATCACACAATTAGACATAACTCTTACAAATTCTAACTGCTTTTAGGTATTGCAATAATTTTTTTTGACAAAATAAATTTTACAACTTCCATCAAATGATGGAAGATGGAAGTTCTAGATATAATTAAACTTAAAAAAACTTGTGCAATTTTTTTATCTGCATTTAATCTAATGTATGTAAATTCTAAAACAATTAACCCACCATTTCTTGATCAAAATTTCGAATATGTATTACGAGTGATCTCACCATTTGAATTGCAAATTGTCACCATTGAGAATTCTAAGCGACATAAATTGTTTGATTCATCAATTCTCAATTCTGATGGAACAACATTTTGTTTCGCATGTGTTAATTCTGATGAAACAACATTTTGCTTTTGAACTTCCAAATCCTAATTTTATTTAGTCTCCTTCCTTTAACCATTATAACTTTCAACATTAAAAAAAACCACCATTTCATTATTAATTTTCAATTTTAATGAACTAGACCAAAAAGACCACAAAAGAAAAAAAAAAAAGGCAATAGCTTGTTCCCATCACCTTCTTCACAACACCACCACCACCACCACCATAGAAGAAGGTGATGACATTGTTGCTGTCATGTTTTTCACAGTAAAACCACCAAAAAAGGCTATGGCAGTTGCCATCGCCTTGTTTTGCAAGAAAGCCATCAAAGAAAGTGACGGAGGCTGTTATTGTTAGTCTTCTTCTTCTTCTCAAACATAAAGAAGAAGGCGACACAACCTTTGTCGTTGCAACACCACCACATAAGAAGGCAAAAAAGAAGGTAATAACAGTAATTATTACTGTTGCTTTTTTTTCTTTCCAACAAACCCCCAGAAGAAGGCGATGGCAGTAGTTCCTATCGTCGCCTTTTTCTTTTCTACTACACCCCCCTCGAAAGAAGGTGACAGTAGTTGTTGTCGCTTTCTTCTTCTCTGCAACACCCCCCCAAGAAGAAAGCGACGGTAGCTACTGTTGCCTTCTTCTTTTTTGCAACACCCCCCAGAAGAAAGCGACGGTAGTTATTGTCGCCTTCTTCTCCTTCTTTGCAACACCAACCAAGAAGAAGGTGACGGCAGCTGGCAGTTGTCATCGCCTTCTTTTTATTTGCAAGACTGGCCACAAAAGAAGGTGACGGCAACATCGCTTTCTTCTTCTCTTAAACACCACCTCCACAAAAGAAGACGACGACGCATTGCCGTTGTCTTCTTCTTCTCAAACACAAAGAAGAAGGTTGCTGTTGCCTTTTTCGCTACAACACCACTAGAGAAAAAAATGATGGCAACAAGTTGCCATCACCTTCTTTTTTTTCTATAAAGAAGAAAGCGACGATAGCTTGTTGCCGTCACCTTCTTCGCTACAATAGTAACACAAAAAAAAGAAGGAGGGGGAGGTAGGTAAGAAGGAGGTAGGTAGGAAACAAAAATGTGAAAGAAGACAATGGCGTCTTCTTCTTTTTAGATAGAGAAAAAGAAAAAAAAAATGCAAAGAAGGGAGGGAGTTGACCTTTTTTCTCTCGCTTCTATATTTGGGATGAAACACTCCTGTCGTGTTGAGCTCTCCAAGTTCCTTCAATGTTGAGCTCCCAGCTTCTTCAAGCCTTGTGTCATGAACCTCTGTGCTATTCAAGCTCGGGAGCTCTACTGAGTTCTAGAGATGGAGTGAGAGAGAAATGAGGTGAGGGAGGTAGGAGGGGAAAATTTTAGGGCAGAGAACGGGGCTGAAAAATTCCTGGGCAGGGGTAGAGGATGTGTTTTTGGTTCATCCACAAAACGGCTTGAATGGCCTCATCCTCAACTGGTGCATTGGTGGCTGCCGGTTCACTCCAGCCCATCATCATGAGTAGGGAGAGTTGCCCACAAACTCACTCACCCCGAGCAACTTTTTTTCCAACTCCACCCATAAAACAGAAATTGGGACTGCAAGTAGGCGGGAGACTAGTAACTACTAGGTAACTACTTTCACAAGTAGTGACTGGGTTTTGTCAGGGTCGCAGCCAGTCATCCAATGGATTGACTGATGAACCTCATCCAAGATTTCTAGTGCAGGGTCACAAATTGAGCGTTGTTGGTGGAGATGCTCTTCTGTTCCCACATAACTTTACACCTCAGCCAACTGAACATCAGCTTTGCACACTTGGCACTTATGGCAGCTGCCAGTCTCAATTGACCATCATCCATGTGGCGATACTTGATTGCTTGTGCACTGGGGAGAATTGAACTTTTTTTTTTTTGGCCACATGGGGCTGCTGCCAGGTGTGCCCTCCTTCCATTCCTTTTGGAGTACTTTTGCTCCACCAACAGAGGACAGCTGTCAGTTTCAAAAGCGTTTGAAGTCCACCTGGCTGTTTTCAATTGGTTGTTTCATGGTTGAAGAAACTGATCAACCCATTGAGTGTGTTCAGACACATTTCATGCTTTTTTTTTTTAGACTCACCACCACACCCTTGACAATACTGGTAAGTTGTGAGGGTTGGACATGCACTTTGCAGGGGGGTTTCAGGGTCAATCACTTGTCACTAGAATAATTTTTTTATATTGGGAGTCTTCAAAGTGTGAGTTTTTTTTTTTTTTTCATCAATCACTTGTCATTAGAAATAAATTTTTATATATTGGGGAGTCTTCAAAGTGTGAGGTTTTTTTTTTTTTTTTTTTTGGTTGGGCCATAATTATTGTTTTTTTTTTAAAAAAAATTTGAATTTGGGAGAAACCTAAAAATATTTAAAAATAATTTAAAAAATTTT
>Ga0116229_10009020_pt1 | contig 15339 bp, 16 predicted proteins | sample S1TSphgellanicum_3_FD_87313 | JGI IMG/M metagenome (GOLD analysis project Ga0116229, IMG submission 87313) | Host-associated microbial communities from peat moss isolated from Minnesota, USA - S1T2_Fc - Sphagnum magellanicum MG | ecosystem: Host-associated > Plants > Peat moss > Unclassified... | reverse complement strand
TTGGCACAAATAATAAATAAAATTTCAAAAGTTCGACAAAATGAAAAATAATTTAATTTATGCGGAAATGGTAAAGGTGCTATGGTACTTGTGCATTTTTTTTCAATTTTTTTTTCCATAGGGATCCCACCTAAGACCTAACATCAATGCTGTGTTGTGGATAAGTTTAGGATGTAGCTCTGCAATACCTGGATGAACTTTCTTATCGATTGGATGAGAATGAGGATTTCTGTCTGGGCGCCCATAATGCACGACGACGCCATAGCCTCGGAAGCTTGAGAGCGGTGGACACGCAAGGACGCGATGGCGATGGCGTTGCTCACTCGTCTTTGCCCCAATCCCTGCTCCTCCTCCTCCTCCTCCTCCTCTTCCTCCTCCAGGTCTGTATCTCGTTTTCTCCTTTCCCAAAACAAAATGAAATTTAGTCGTGTGTGTATGTATACCTTCTTTTACAACTCTTTATTTGAAGCTCTATCGGTATGGTTGCATAAGGTGAATGTGTGTGTGTGTGTTTTTGTGTTTTTGGGGGGTTTTTGGATTTTTGGATTTGGTTTGGTGTTACAGCATCAAGGGCTACACCACGGATGCGCTGAAGAAGAACAACAAGAAGAGAGGATGTGTGAATGTTGGAAGTACTCGTCCAAGACCTTTGTTGTTCTACAGCAATGATCACAGTGTGCGTAATGATAATAATAATGATGGTCCGGATATGGCAGTAGTGCTTACGGAAAAAAATGACAGCACCGGTGCTGGTTCTAGTGCAGCAGCATGCCCAAACTTCCTCTCCTTCGAATCAGTTTCGCGACGTGAAGTGGTGCTTGCGGGATTGTTGGCGGGGCTGGCGTTTCCGAGTGCATACATTGCTGACCAAGCAGCTGCAGCTGAGGCTCTGGGTAATGAGCTTCTTCTCTTATTGCTGTGTCTTCACGGAGATGTGGGGAAAATAGGTACTTCGTTAGGGTTTAGGGTTTAGGGTTAAATGAAAGCTGAGTAACCCTGTGGCTGCCTCCCATATCCTTACTTGAAGAATCTTGGCAAAATTGTCATCATGTGGCTGTTAGAATACATGTGCTTGGAGGAAGGAAGTGGCTTCCAGAGAGTTGTGGATACTATACTTCACATGTAACTGCCCATCTGCTTGTTGCAATGGAAAGAATGTGATCACTCCTTTTGGGAGGAGTATAATGCAAAATCTTTGTTGTTTCTTGTGGCTTTCCATATAGGAGCATCAGAAACAGGAAGTCCGATGGCAGTACAAGTAGACAATATCAATGCCTATTCCTATTCCTATCCTCTGAGGCCAGGCAAAAAATCACGCAATCTCTCATGGTATGATTAGCTCCACTCTGATTTTCAGGGATTGTTTGATGGCTGTGGGGTCTCTCTAGTCGATTCTTTCCTTTTGGTCTATGGCCAAAGCAGGGCTACTTTCTGGGTTCTGTGACCCAAATTGGTCATATTAGGGTTAATCACAGCATGCCCAGATTGGGGATGTTTGCAGGGTGGAATCTAGAAAACCAGAACGGTATTCATCAGCAGCTCCTCTTTCACGTGAGCCACTCCTTGTAAAGTTCTCTTTCTTTTGGTTAATCAGAAGCTGATATCTTGAATGCAAACAATAATCTCTAGCCAGTGGTCTGAGGCTCAAGACTCATCAGATTGTTTGGTTCCACTATGATGTGAGGAAGCACTAATTTTAACATTGTACAATGCAGCTGTTTATAAAAAAACACTTCCTTGTGTTATTGATTGCAAACTGATCCTTGAGTTGCTGTTGGGGTGCAGCTGATGCACGACAACGAATTGTCTCAGAGCGCCTTGACCTAAAAAACAATATTGTTGTGTCTGTCTCAGTAAGCATTCTCCTGATTTCACTGGTCTTTCTGGTCTTTGCTTCTTGGGCTATATTTATTATCTCTTCCTCCTTGATGTAACATGTTTTCTGGCCTTAGTTCTTACATGGAGGCCTTGCTAATGACAGGTTGGACCTATAAATTCCACATTCTTGAAGTCAAATGATTCAAGCACTTGGGATGCAAAGGATGTTGCTCGGTCTGTTCTATCTGACAAGTCTACTGCAGTAAGTATGTAGCTCTTGACTACAGTTCTAATGTACAGAAGAAGTTCCACACTGATGTCAAAAGAAAAAGGTGACCATTTTAGAGGACCTCATGCCAAATTACTGCTGGACAAGTGTCTCACATGTGAGAAAGTCTTCTTTATTTTTTTAGACTGATCTAGTAACAGTGGGGAAGTCAAGGAGATAATATCCTGGAGTTGGATTTCAAAACTTGTTGTATAGATTGCTGGCACACATGTCACCATAAAAGCTGCCTCTATAGTTCTTGCAGTTGTCCAGAATACTTAGTCTGAGCGCTGCTATGTGAAGTATGCTTCAAAGAAATGGAGCACATGAATATCCATCAACAACCCATGTTGTAACAGTTGAGAGGTTTGGTGATAGGTCTGTGTTTCACAATATGCTGAGTGCTTGATGTCACCTATGTGGTGCAGCGGATGACTACAGGTCAACGAGTGGCTGAAATCAATATTCTAGATGCTAATAGAAAAGAGGTGGTTTCTCTTTTCTTTGTGAACCACTATGCTTTGCAGTATGAATTTCTATACAAAATTACCAGCTAACTGTGAATAATGATGCCCCATCAATAGGTGCCTAGGGCATATGGCAGTCAAGAGGCAGAAAATCATGGGGACCAATAGGGCTTGGCACTTACTGTAGACCATAATGTCCTTTTGGGGACTGCTAGATGCTGCTGTAATTCTTTTTGCAAATGAAAGTGATTGTTAAAATGCCAAGCTGGAAGCAATTGTCCAAGCACTCATGGTCAGCAGAATGGCAGGTGGATGGGAATTTATATTGGCATTATGAATACCTGGTGCAGAAGTCTCCAACCGTAACTGTGAGTTCTCAAACACTTTTGTGATTTTGGTCATTTTGCAGTGGTTTGTCCTTTTACTTTGAGATGGACTGAGTTCCCAGGCACTTGACTTCTGATCTTTGTTGGAACTTCTGTAGATGGGTTATTCAAGGTCAGTCAGGCTGTATGGATGTCAGAAACCCAAACTTAGTTCTTTGGATTGTTTGTGAAATTTGAACATGCTCAGGTTTTGTCAATTTGTTGGATAACAACAAATCATGCTGGGAAGCTCTTCCTCATTGATTGACAAGCACAGATGAATCCAAGGGAAGTCAAAAGTATTTTTGACAGTGTTCATGTACTGGCATTGCAGCAGCGGGGATATGATGTATTCCGGCATTCATTGGCTGTTACAGCTGAGAGAGAAGGTGTGCTCAATTTCATGAGAGCCTCAATGTCTCCATGCCCATCTCAGAACTCATTGTTTGAGGACCCAGTCAAGAGATAATTAGGAATTGCAATATTTGAGAGTTATGGATTTGACTTAGAACCGAGACACTGGCTTGAAGGCTTCAACTGAAGGTGGGAAGGCTGTTCATAAACATTGCAGAAAAATTGTGGAAGCAAGCATGGAAATTTGAAATTTTGTATGATATTGTCTGCAAAGCTAAGAACTTCACTGATGTGGATGCAGGTTATCTTTATTCGTTGAATGCCTCTACGTTGGATTCTAGTTGGCAAATGGTGTGTACATTCCCTCCTCCCCTTGAGCAAATAGAAGGTATCATAGGTAGAATGACACTTCACTGTTGCAACTTGCATTGGTGGGCTGCAATGTGGTGAAACTGATTGATTACAGATGTATGGAGTATTACTATCTATTGATCTGAACCACCTTCTCTGTGCATGGCAGATGGAACCGTCATTCAGAGAAACTGTTGCTTCTTTCCATTTGAACCCACCCACCAATGAATATGTTCCACCATACAAAGACCCATGGCACTTTTGGTAGACATACCTGGTGAATTTTTTTCCTTGCAATTACCTCAACTCCATTGGTGATTGGAGAACACCATTTTTAATTTGGTCTACATCACTGAGTTTAGTGGGATCTTTCCTTTAGAAAATTCAATTGTATTGGCACAGAATTGATGCTCTAAACACAAAGTGAGTGCTTGTTTCCAACTTGTCCATTACATTTTGGTTTAGCATTTACCAGTTAACATGGCCCGGGTGAAGAAAGTGATATCCATATCATGGTGTAAAAAAACATAAGAAGAAAATGTGGTCACACAAAAAGGAAGTAAGGAATCAAATTAACAGCCATCTTGGGCATGGATGGTCAATGTGACATTCTATGCTCTTGCTCTTTATTTGCTTTATATTGTATTTCATACGTGCCTATATTTATCACTTCAAATATTGCTGGTGTGGGCATGATTATGGGGCTATGAACTAGATCATTGTGTAGATTCAAACCATCTTGGTTGTATGACCCTGAATCCATGATTCATCCTCATGGATGTCACAATCTCTTAATGACCATAATTTGATTTTATTAAACTTGGAACACACCACCTTGAACAAACATATGACAAGCACAAAGAGATTTGGTGGCAACATGTCAATGTTGGAGAAACCATGATAAAAAGATGATTTAAGTAGGCAACATGACATTCCTTGTTTGAATTGAAAACACAAGAGAGGAAGTTTGTGATTGCATAAACATTTAGTTATCTTTGCTCAAATCTAGGCATCTGATTATCCCATGCCTATGTTTTATTTCGCAAGGTGAAAGTGAAATGGTTCCCATTCACATTAGGAATCCAAATGCCAATGTCATTGCAATCCATGCTTTCATTTGGCCACAATGGGCCTATTGCAAATGACACCAATGACATGATTAGTTATTTCAATGGCTGCCACATTTACTTGCACCCATGATATGACTGGTGATGTTTGATGTGTATTGCATTGGAGTTTCTGTGGCATGGGTCATTTACAAGCCAATGAACAACAAAAGATTTGGAGCAATTGATGTTATGTTTAAGAGAACATTTGTTGTTAGTTATGCTTTGGTTGGAAACCTTCTTGTTTCATTAGAGATGACATCATTCAAGAATTATCATCTATGGGCATTGTGGTGAATATCAATCCTTTGTTACATTTTGTTTATTAAACTATTCTTTGATGAATATCATCAATTGGTGAAGTAAAATTGTTTTGGCCAAGTGATTGTACACATTGTTCAATAAGGATAACATGATCATACACTTGCAAGCATATTTAAGTGCATCATGTTAAGGATAACATGATGTACTTGCAAGCATATTAAATGTATGATGTGAAGGATAACATGTGCACTTTGCAAAGCATACTAAGTGTATCATGTTAAAGCATGCACTTGCAAGCATGTTAAGGATGCACAGAGATGGGCATTATGAGGAGGTTTGGGAGGGGGAAGTGGCTTAGGTTCTGTTTCAAGGAAGGATGGTGAGTTTGGATGCTGAATCTAATGCACAACTTTGAATAATCTTTAGGGTTGGCCCAGGAATCTGTGAATAACAGTTGATCAAAGCATTGCAAGTAGGATTGTAAATCTATGAGCAACAGCAATGGAGCCATGCAGTTGAAGAGAAGACAAGGAATTAGGTTGAGTGTGAATTTTCTTTCAGAAACCATTGCTGAGACCATATAGCAGGAAACAGGGTGAGGAATTCAGACATGGGCTTGGACCCATTGTCATTAAAAGCTTGCAGATGCTATAGGAGATTAAGGAATTCAGGCTTGGGCTTGGACCCATTGTCATGGAAAGCTTGTAGATGGTATAGGAGAATGAGGAATTCACTGATGTAGGAGGAAACAAACAAGGTGAGGAATTCAGGCTTGCACTTGGACAAATTGTCATTGGAAGCTTGCACATGGCAATAATAGGAAGGTGAGGAATCAGGCTAAGACTTGAGCATTGCAGAAGTAAATTTCTGTTGTGAGAAACTATGGAAAGGAGAATACGGAAGATGGGGGTGAAAACAGGGGTGAAGACTGGGGTGACTATGTTAACCCATGAGTATCCTTACCCACATGAGCATTCTCGGCATGCTCTGATGGCTGTATTGGTGACATCACTTTTCTTCATCTCCACTGACAACATGCACCTGGTGCTACACAAGCTGGACAAGAACATTAAGTGGTGGTCAATCTATGCCTTCCTTCTGGGCTTTTTCTACTTCTTCTCATCACCTTTCCTCGGCCGCACCATTGAGCCCAGCTATTCCAATTTCAGTCGATGGTACAGAGCTGCAACAAATCCAAAATCCTCCTTCCTATAGGCCCTGTTATGTTGCCTTTTTGTCCAGTAGTTTAAGCCAAAGGGCCTGCTGTTAGGGCACATGGGCCATCTTGCAGGTGATGGTGTTTGTTGGCATTTTGTTTTGATGGCAGTTAGAAACATACCCATCTTTGCAAAAGGAGGTAGTAACCCAAACAAGGTGAATAGACATTTGTTCACAGGCATGACCTTTACTGTTTCTGGCCACCCACTTTCCTTCAGGCTTTTACATCCTTTTGCAATAAATAAATTCTGGAAAATGACAATTTTCCTCAAGAATGCATTAGCTTGATGTATGTTAATTTTGCATGCAGGTATGTAGCCTGGCTGTTGATTGCAGCATTGTACCATCTGCCAAGCTTTCATTCAATGGGTGTGGACATCAGGATGAACTTATCACTGTTCTTCACCTTGTTCCTGGCCTCATTGCTGGTGCTCACATTGTTCCACATCACATTCTGGGGGCTTTGGTATTTGGGCCTAGCAGCTCCCCCTGTCGGCAAACGGCCTGCACTCCTCACCATCATCCAGAACTCTGTGGTAATACATTGTACTCTTTTTGCACATTGTTTTTGGCTTTTATTGAGACTAGATGATAGATCAGGTGTTCCAGCAGCTGGTTCAAGCTCGCAATTTGAAAGGGTTTGGCAAATTCTACTTGCATAATATGCATGAGTCATCATGCATAGAGAGACTGAGAAAAGGATGCATATGAATGGGGTGCAGGTGCTAAGCATTGCATGTTGTGTGTTCTATAGCCACTGTGGGAATGAGCCTACACAACCATTGCGATTGTCATCCACCTTACACCTGTCAGACATGACCTCACAACAACGTGATGAACATGATTTCGCAGCGAATGTGACAAGCTCCTTTTGGGGATGGAATGCACAGCTAGTGAAGGAGCAAGTGTGCCAAAAATGGTTGGCTCCTGTTGGCTCCGCTGAAGATTATCCTGTTTTCTCCAAGTGGGTTCTCTATGGAGAGGTTGGTGTTGCTCTCCCAGCTTTCTGAATTCAGCTCACAATTCAGATCTGTCCTATTATGAGGTTTGCAGCACATGCAGAGAGCTTTCAGGGATGAAAATATACTCAAATGGGTTTGAGCTTGGTGGTGTGTGCAGCTAGTGTGTTATGAGGGATGTGTGGGACCATCTGCACACATCTCACCTGTTTATTCTTTGTGGGCCACATTCATAGGGCTGGACATTGCAAACTATGTGGTGGAGCGCTCAACTGGGTAGGTTTCAGTTACCATCTCTGTGGGTCTCAGGAAGTGTGGCCAAAAAAATCTCATCAACGATCAAATTGCACAATGATCATTCCAAAGATTAATATAATTTCTTGTGTAAAGAACTACAGGAAGTTGTGAACAGGAAAGAAATCATAACAAAGCCAGATGGGTCAAAGGAACAGGTGGGCGTTGACACATCTGTCTCTCAATGGGGCGCAGAGCAACACAAGCACAGCTCCAAAGTTTTTGGACATGGTGCCATGGTATTCAGGGTTAGTTTTACCCACCTTCCATCCCAGATTCCCCCCAGCTGCTCATCTTGCATTGAATCTCAGTTTAAAGTACTCATAGAAAGCAAATTTGTTTGGGTCTGCATGGATCACAGGACATCAGCTGATCTATTCAAGACGGCATTTGATCTTCTTGTATCTGTCACTCTTTTTCTTGGTCGCTTTGATATGCGGACCATGCAGGTAAATAGCTGCTAGACTCTCTTGTGACCTTGGCAGCTTATGGAAAGTTGTATTGCCTGAGAGAATGGTTGATCTTGATGGTGGGATATTGAGCTCAGGCAGCAATGACACAAGCACAGCAGCATGGAAAGCAAGATGGACTCTTGTACAAGCATCTAAGCAAGAGGAAGGAGCTGTGGCTTGACTTCATGGCTGATACGGGTGATGGTGGCAATTCAACCTACAGCATAGCACGATTGCTTGCACAACCATTTCTCTGTGTCACAGATGAGAAATGCTGTCAATACCATCACTTGCCCCGCAGTAATCTTCTGCTTGTTGGTGGTGATCTTGCGTACTCTATCCTACCATTTCACTTTGTGCACTTTTCAAAAGGTTCATGGCATGCTGTGAAAAGAACCTGAAATTGCAACATAACATTGCAATGCAATAACATATATGTCACCAATTGAGAATAGAGCAGAATCTGTCGATGTGATTGGTTTCTTGAGTGTTCTTCAATAATACATATAAGGTTGTGTAGCATTGGACATGGGCCACAGGTATCCCAATCCATCAACATTCTCCTATGAACGTCGGCTGTTTCAGCCTTTTCAGTATGCTTTGCAGCCACCTGCATGGTACAGGCCAGAGCATATTGCTGTGCAGAAACCGGAGCTTCCAGAAGGTGTCGACTCTCTTGAGCATTTTGATGCACCTCAATGCTTTGCCATACCTGGCAATCATGGTGACCTCAAGACCCAGGACTGTTCAAGAACTCCTTTTGCCATGGAATGAAATTCACAACCAGGACCTCTTTCAATGTTCAATATTGAATGGGGACACATTGTGACATTTTCAAGCCCTGGGGGAACTGAAATCTTTGCATGGATGCAGATTGGTTTGATGGGTTGGATACCTTCATGAGGTACATATGTCACAGAAGTTGGCTCGGGGGCTGGTTGCTACCTCAGCAAAAGAGCTACTTTGCATTACATCTTCCACATGGCTGGTGGGTCTTTGGTCTGGATCAAGCTCTCCATGGTGATATTGACATTTTCCAGTTCAAATACTTTTCAGACATTGCAAGAGAAGAGGTGCGTCATATATCCAGAAGGTTTCAAATTGCTACTTTTTGCACTCATGACTTATTTGTTGCAAGACATTGTAGAAATATATTCTGCTGAGAATCAGAAACTCATATGTTATTACTTCAAGACTGCAAGTGGGAGTTGTACATTTGGCACATTGTAGCCTTGAGCATTCTGTAGCATAGTGAGTAGCAGATGTTGTAATGTAGTTTTTGATATACACCATCAGTTGCACTGAGAATCTTGAATTGGCCATTCGCAACATCTGACACTGAGTATGCCATCCTGATCAAGTGGATGCTTATGTATTTCATAGAGCACCTGAAAGTTCCAGTTTGTGAAGACTTTGTTTTGTAATCATGATGGTGTGGGCACTTGATCAGTTGAGAGTTGACTTTTTGGTATGCTAGGATCTGGTTGCAATGTGAAGGAACAGGTGGGGGAGCATGAGTCAGTAATCTTGTTGACGCATGAACCCAATTGGCTATTGGACTGGTATTGGGGGAGCAGCACAGGAAGGAATGTGTCCCATTTGATTGACGAGCATTTGAAAGGCCGGTGTCGACTCCGTCTCGCAGGTGACCTGCACCATTACATGCGCCACTCTGTTGTGCCTGGGACAAAGGCATCAGTAGAACATCTCCTTGTGAATGGCTCGGGTGGTGCCTTCCTCCACCCAACACACGTCTTTGCAGGTTTTCGCCAATTTCAAGGCAGTTGCTATGACACTCTGGCTGCTTACCCCTCAATGCAGGATTCTCGGAAGGTATCCTGCTCTGTGCCTTGTGCTTGTACAATAGGTACCAACATCACATGTTTCTTGAAGAAATTTACATGGCATTTTATGAATGCTTAAAAGCCTTGCAGCATTGTTTTCCATGTGCAGATTGCATGGGGTAACATACTGAAGTTCAGGAGGAAGAATTGGCGGTTTGATGTTATTGGAGGCTTGATGTATTTCATTCTCGTCTTTTCCATGTTTCCGCAGGTGACATGTTTGCACTAGTACTACCCCTCACATTTGTTATGATCCTGGCCCACTGGGTCTAATATTATTCTTGAGTAAATTTGAGGCTTGAATGCTGATGGGTGTTGGGGCCAGTGTGAATTGGATGGTGTGCTACACGATGTGACAATGGAAGGACATATGAAAGCATTCTGGGTCACCATGGGACAGGCGTTTGTACAAATGTTGGGCCATAGCTATGTGTCTGTGGTGGTGACATTGGTGTTACTGATGTTGGCAATCTTGTTTGTACCTGTAAAAGTCTCCCGTCGCAAGCGCATTGTTATTGGGTTTTTGCATGTCAGTGCACATCTCACTGCTGCCATGATTCTCATGTTGTTGCTCGAGATTTGTGTGGAAACATGTGTACGCCACAACCTTTTGGGTAATACTGGTACAATTTCTGGTCTCACCACTATGTGTCAACATTGCTCTCATGAATCACAGAGCTCACAGGCACATTTGAGAACAAAGGACCCTTCTATTTGTTCACATGTGGGGCCATTGTTGTGCTCGTGTACTCAAGATTTATCATTTTTGTGGCAGGTTATCACTCTTTGTACCAATGGTACAATTCAAAGGAAGGCCAACATTTTCCTGACCCAACTGGTCTAAAAGCTCGTATCGAATATTGGAGTTTTGGGCTTTACCCTGCTTGCATCAAGTATCTTATGGCAGCATTCGATGTGCCTGAGGTGTGTACACATGTTGATCCTTTTGATGTGCCAAAGGTTTGTACACATCTCAGTGCTTTTGATCACGTGTGTGAAGAATGTACACATTTGAGTCCCTTTCTCCTCAAAACCTTTCCAAGACAAGTCTGTTCTTTTTTCAAGCCTTTGCAAGACATGAGCTTAGTACTTGACATTGGGTTCTAACCCATTTCATTGTAATCTAAAGAGGAGCAGAAAAATTGTGACAAGGTTTTGATCAGCAATGCTTGAATGCTGGTTGGTTTTGAGCCCAGGTAATGGCAGTGACGAGAAGCAGTGTCTGCAAAAATGGGATGAATTCTCTACCTCGAGGATTTGTGTTGGCATATTATTGCTCGGTATTTCTGTATTACTGGATATTATCTTGTCCTGTGGTGTCATTAGTGTTTGGCAGCTACTTATATACTTGCATCAACTGGTTCCACTTGCATTTTGACGAAGCGTTCTCGTCCCTCCGCATCGCCAATTTCAAGTCTTTCTCACGCTGCCACATTACCATGGGTGGAGACTTACAAATCTTCACTCTTGCTATTGACAAGGTTTGTTTGTTGGCAACACAAATTCCATAGGTTGAGGTTTGGGTATTTTCATTTGTAGTCTTAACTCTTATGCCAAGATGCATATTAATAACTATGTTTCTGGAATCAGGAAGAGAATGAGTTAGTTGTGAGCCTATGCATGTTTGTGAAAGGGGGAATTAACACAGGTGCCAAAGGAATGGGCATTGGATCCGCATTGGGAGGCTGAGCAAGCATGTCAACAAGAAGTAGCCTCACATGATCGGGAGTTTCCAAGTCAATGGACACCAGTGGGACTCTACCGTGAGAGGAACTGCAATGTGCGCATTATTGACCATTTTGTGATTGAGAAAAGACCTGGGCAAACAGTGGAAGCAACTCCTAGCAAAACAGAGTCCGATGCATATGACTCTGATGATGACAATGTTGTACCACAGGTTGATTCTGGTCAAGCAGATCTACTTGACCTCAAGGCCGAGGACTTCATGGTCAATTGCAGTGGCAATTCCAAGAGTGCTAGCGCCACAGGCACCTATGGTCAAGATGCTGAGATTGATGGGTCCTTGAATTGGTTCATTGCAGGTGGAGGTGAAAAAATTCCATGGGCATCAAGCAAAGAGGATGGAAAAGGCTTTGACTATGGAATTGACTTGGGTGTAGAACATAGTATGAATTTGAGCAATGAGACTACGATCGACTTGCGCAATGAACCTGCTATTAGCTTAAGCGAAGGTTTTGGTAATGACTTGAGTGTTGAACCGATGCTTACATTGAGTTTCAAGCATCCTGATCTTGACAGCCCAGGCAAAGATCAAAGCATTAAGCCAACAATAAGCTTATTAAATGGAGGTTTGGGTAATGATCTGAATGTTGAACCTATGCTTACCTTGAGATTGGAGCCAAGTGCTCAAGACTCGGAAGAAGATTCATGGGGTGAGCCTACTGCTATTACCTTGAGCAAAGGATTTGGTGATGATTTGAATGTTGAAACTATGTTTACCTTGAGATTTTCACCTCCTCTTCATGACTTGGTCAAAGAAGATCAGGATCATGTTACCATGAATTTAAGTGAAGGCTTTGATTTGAGTGCCAAATCTACACTTGCCTTGAGATTGGAGCAACCTCCTCCTCTTGATGTAGAAGATGATCAGAATGATCATGTTACTAGTTTAAGTGAAGGCTTTGATTTGAGCACCGAATCTGTGCTTGCCTTGAGATTGGAACCACCTCCTCTTAATGTGGAAGAAGATCAGAATGATCATGTTACTAGTTTAAGCGAAAACTCTAATTTGAGCACAGAGTTTGTGTTTCATGCCTTGAGGTTGGAGCTGGCGCCTCATCTTGATGTGGTAGCTGAAGATCGGGATGATCATGTTATTAGTTTAAGTGAAGGTTCTAATTCGAACATTGAACATGCACTTCATGCCTTGAAATTGGAGCTGCTACCTCCTCTTGATGTGGAAACTGAAGATCAGGATGAACACGTTACTAGTTTAATTGAAGGCTTTGATTTGAGCACTGAACATGCACTTCAATCCTTGAGATTGGAGGTGCCGCCTCCTCTTGAAATGGAAGTTGAAGATCAGGATGATCATGTTACAAGTTCAAGTGAAGGTTCTGAATTGAGCACGAAAAATGCGCTTGATGCCTTGAATTTGGAGCTGCAACCTCGTCTCAATGTGGAATTAGATGGGAGTGATAATTCGTTAAACCATGTTGAGCCTATCATGGATGATTTGAGCAACCGTATTGCCATCAATTTAGTTGTAAATCATGATCTCGGTATTGATAATGAATGTGTTGTAATCATCACCATCGTTGCATGTTCTCACTAACAAATTATTCAAGTCCCTTAAGACAATTTGTATCATGGGAGTCTTCTTGTTGGTCAATTAGTTTGACAACCTAAAAACTAGCTCATGGTTGTTGCAACAACCTTTGATAGACAATCAATGTAGTAAATTCCAACATCTCATTTGGGTTGAGGAAAGATGTACAAGGATTACTTGAGTTGGATGTCAACATCCGGTTATATTGGCTCTATTGGGCATAAATTTTGAAATTCTTGCATCAAACCCTAAACCCATTGTCGTTATCTTGACCCATGTGCAAAGGATATATAATGTATTTATTGTATTGGTTGCCCACAAAAAGATCTTCCCCATTTGAGATTTATATAATGTAATCAATGAAGAATAATCTAGGTATTGGGCGAGGTCTAAGATCTAGAGGTTTTTTGTGAGTGGGGAGGTATTGGTGGTCAATTTTGATTCTTCCAACAAATTTTAGTGTCGTGTTCTCAAAATCCAAAAGGGTTATGTGTTTGATTAGATCTACGATGATGTTGTTGACATAATTTTTGTGGTGAACATCTCTTTGATTCGATTTTACCTTTTTTTTTTTTCCCCCTTCTTCAGGCGACACATTTCAATCCATGATTTCTTTGATTAGAAATTTGTGTAATGTGAATTGTAAAAAACAAGTTATGAATAGGGTGTGCATACTTGGGACACTTTCTAAAGGAGATCCATTATTCATTAGAAGATTATAATGTTTAAATAAATGACACAAAAAAAATTCACCCCAAAGTTCACATTTTGCTTTTGTAGGGAAAAAAGACACTACCACATTGATGAAGAACATAGGTCAATCTTGAAATTATTAGCAACTCCAATATACATGTCACAACTCTCAACAAAAGCAGTTGTAATTTTGCATGATTCATAATCGAATCAAACTCAATCTAGGTTGGACCTTTTACTTCCCATGATATCATGATAGATTAGGGGGAAGAAATGGGGAGAACCAATTTTATTTTGTGGAAAATATTATGTTCGCATCAATGGACACATTGCAAGAATTGAGTCCATTAATAGAGCTTTAGAAGTTTCTAGGTTCATTTGAAACACTACATTGAGTATCCTTTTATACAATTCCCAAGTGTTACATCAAATTACATTATTGTGAAACCTTTAACCACCCTCTTACAACAATGGCATGCGTTATGCCAACATTATGATAATTCCTGATGTTAAACTATGTTCAACTAACAATCATGTTAATATGGTCCAAATGACCTCATAAAATATATTAAGGACATTGCACCTTGAGTTTTCATAGCACAATCATTAAACACTAGTCATGTTATCCTTGATGGGAGGAGCCACAAGAAATGGGGATGTTTAATAAGCATGAAAGTTAGAAGAAATTGTGAATTCTGTTCCAAAGTATTGTTTGGTTGTGTTTTAATGCTTTAGAGCTAACCTATTGTTCTAGTTCATTGTTATGTTAGGTTTTGTTTTCTTGACATTTTGCATTTTGTCTTCAAATTATGTATTGTTGATGTCTATTTTAGTATCCATGTAGTGAGTCACAATGTTCTTACATGGGGTTCTATCTATTAATTCTATACTCACTAATATTGGGCTATGTTTTAATGTCACATAATTAGTGTTTTCTCTATGCAAGCAATCTTGTATGGTGCTTTGTGAACTTTTGGATTTGCATGGTTGGGTATGTTTTCTTTTAGCTCTATTTCAATATTAGGTTGTGGGTGCTTGTGGATTCATGTGTTTTAATGTGTCAATGTGCTTCAAACAATAGTATTTTTTTAATAACAAACCATCATGCAATGCTATGGATAAATAATGCATTCGTTGTTACCTTTTGGTGTTTCAAAATGTTTTATCATCTAGTACCAACAACTTCCTTTGGTTGTTCGTTGCTTGCCATCTAGCCCTTCAATCTAATATTGCCAAAAGAAAATAATAATCAACTTTATAAAGTAAATTGCATGTTTAAGCTAAAGCAATGTTTTAATGTTTCAATTAGGGAATATGAAAAGGTCATCTAACAAGCAATTTAATGTTAAATGATATTGAAACATGAAATGGCCTAGTAGGCAAGTGTTTCAATGTGACAATATTTTCGAAGAGTTAGACTAGCTAAGGATAAAAGGAAGCAATTCAATTTAGCAATCATTTGCTAATAACTTTTTTTGATTGTTCCTTATTACTTGCACACACCACTAACCAACATATTCTCTCTATAGGGGAAGGCATTGCTATTGGTGCCTTCCACCTTGAACCTCTAGGTGGGAAGTTGCGGTTGGGTAGGTAT
>Ga0116229_10009018_pt1 | contig 15341 bp, 10 predicted proteins | sample S1TSphgellanicum_3_FD_87313 | JGI IMG/M metagenome (GOLD analysis project Ga0116229, IMG submission 87313) | Host-associated microbial communities from peat moss isolated from Minnesota, USA - S1T2_Fc - Sphagnum magellanicum MG | ecosystem: Host-associated > Plants > Peat moss > Unclassified... | reverse complement strand
TCCGGCCGGGTGAAGCCGTGCCCTATTTCCATGCTGATTATCCGCCGGTCTCGGACCACCATGCATGCGACGTCGAGGGCACCAACCGCCGCTATGCGTTTCCGCTCGGGATCGATGGCAGCGACCAGACCGGCGCGCATTATCCGCTGATTGCCGGGTGGGATGATTATCCGCCCTCCGCGGCGTCCGACTGTCAGTGGGGCGCGCTGGATCGGCGGGATTCTGTGTCGATCCTTGGCATCGTCGATGGTTACGGCGCCATCCTCGGCGACCGCACCCACGGCGAATATTATGTGTCGCTGGGGTCAGGCTATGCGGATCCATCGGTCAAGGGCGCGGCCCGTTTTTCCAAGAGCTGGGCTTTTCCGGAAACGCTGCCGCCTTTGAATGCCATCGGTGGCGGTAGTTTTTATAAGAAAACCCATCTCGTCGGCCATAAGAGTGCCGATGCGGTGACCCTGGCGGCAAGCGATCCGGCGGTTCAGCCCGCCAAGACGATCGAATGGTGGAAACATCTGATGTTCGTCTATGGGCCACCCGGCCATCAGACCAAGCCGCTCGATACGCTGGTCCAATTCGGCTATGTGCGGGGCAATAGCCTCGGCGACGCGCCAGAGGAGTCAAAAGGCTCCGAGCATCTCTATCTCACCCGCGAACTCGGTTGGGTCACACGCTGGGAGGATTGGCATCGCGACGATTCTAAGGATGTGATCGCGAAGGCCCGCAAGGCCTATGAAAATCAGAATTGCGGACTGCCGGCGGATCTGGCGGGCGATATCTCGCCGCATCTGCATTTCGGGCCGGTGATCGACGATACGGCGCAGCATGTCTATCGCCAGGACGTCACCGTGAAGGATGTTAAAACGGCGACCGAGACCAGCCATATCTGGTATATGGTTGGCTGCCACGATTACACGAATATTCATGCTCAACCGCCCTTTGTTCCGACCGCATCGGTCAATCGGCAATCGCTCGGACCCGAATTTCTCAGCCTGTTTCAGGTACCGTCACCTGAAGGCCACAATCGACCGTAAAATCCGGGATCATTCCTTCGCCGATTGTCAGCTGAACGCCCCTACGCTATCTTATCGAACGATCGTTCAATGCGCTTGTGGGGGCACGTGTGAACAAGATTGGCCTGCGTAACGGCGCGGTGCGCCGTCAATACCATTCGGTACTCTTGGTATCGCTGGGGTGTTTAGGGGTGGCGGCGACCGCCCAGGCCGATCCGCCGCAGCAGGCGGCCGACGACACCGCGCAGCCTTTGCAGGAAATCGTCGTTACCGCGACCAAGCACTCCGAATCGATCCTCAAAGTGCCGATCAGCATGACGGCGATCGATCAGGACACGATGAACCAGCAGAACGTCAAAGATATCTCGGACGTCGCCCGGCTGGTCCCCGGCCTGAGTTTACAGGCCAGTGACGATGATGGGGACACAAATATCTCGATTCGCGGCATAAGTTCTGATGTCGGCGCGGCAACGACCGGCATCTACATTGATGATGTTCCCGTCCAGGCCCGGCAAGATGCGGTCTCGACCAATCCCTATCCGAAAATCGTCGATCTTGATCGCGTTGAGGTGCTGCGCGGTCCGCAGGGCACGCTGTTCGGCGCTGGTTCGGAAGGCGGAACGGTGCGCTTCATTACTCCAGAGCCCGGTCTTGACGGCTATACTGGCTTCGTGCGCGGTGAAGTGGCGTTTACGGTCGATGGCGCGCCAAGCTACGAAACCACGGCGGCGGTTGGCGGCCCGATCGTCGATGGCAAGGTCGGGTTCCGAGCGAGCATCGCTTACCGGGATGATGGTGGCTATATTGATCGACTCAACCCGGCGACCGATCAGGTCGAGGCCACCAATACCAACAACTCTGCCAGCACCGCAGTACAATTAAAATTCAAGCTGACGCCGACAGACCAATTGAGTATCATGCCCTCGGTTTATTATCAGGATGTACGGCTCGACGATAAGAGCCTGTATTGGGAAGCGGCTGGGCAGTTCAAGGAACTAGCTGCGATACCGCAGCCAAATAATGATCATTTCATTCTGCCGAGTTTGGATATCGAGTATAATTTTGATGCGTTTTCGATAAAGTCGATCACCTCGTACCTTAAGCGTGCAGTGAATGATCAGTACGATTCAACTGCTTATGAGCTATCCACGATTCTGCCGTTTGGTATTACGCTGCCAGGTGATCCGGGCTATCTATCAACAGCAAACTACTATGAGTCCCAACTTAATTATACGCAGGAATTTCGAGTGACTTCGAATGATACCCCAGATAGTATTCTGTCCTGGGTTGGCGGCGTGTTCTATGAACATGCGCGTGCTGGCGCCGACAGTACCTATGCCGATCCACATTTTGATCTCATATCGAATTATCTCTCTGAATATTACTACGGGGTACCGAGCAGTACGCTAAATTACTGGGGTGAAAATTTGATTGATGGTAAATATTCCTATATCGATCATTATGTGGAAACCGAAACAGACATGGCAATATATGGTAATATAACCTACAGTATTCTATCTGACTTAAAGGCATCTGCCGGTCTTCGGGTTGCGCGAAGTGGGTATACATATTTCGATGCCAGCGACGGGCCGTGGGGCGCCGCGGAATATCTTGCCTATAGCGGCTCGCAAAAGGAAACGCCGGTGACGCCGCGTTTTAGCCTGACCTATCAGTATGATCCAAATCAGATGGTCTATGCCACCGTGGCGAAAGGCTATCGGATCGGGGGTGCCAATGAGCCGGTGCCTGTGAATACGGCGATTCCCGATAGCTGTGCCGGCAATCTCGCAGCCTTAGGCTTGAAGCAAGTGCCGTCCCAATTTAATTCGGATTCGTTGTGGAATTACGAAGCCGGCGCTAAAGGTAAGTATTTCGATAATAAGCTCGAACTTCAGGCTAGTATATTCTGGATTGATTGGTCTAATATCCAAGAATCAGTCTATCTGCCGACCTGCAGTTATTATTACATCTACAATCTGGGACAGGCGGCTAGCCGTGGGTTCGATCTTCAGGCGCAATGGTCGGTGACGAACGAGCTGCAGCTTTACGGGACTGCGGGCCTGACGGATGCGCGCTACACGAAATCACTGGTCGAGAATGGGCAGATCCTGGCCAAGGCCGGCGATCCCCTGGCAACACCGGAATGGACTGCCACACTCGCCGCCGAATATACGCGCGACATTTTTCCAGAGACCGAGGGCTATTTCCGGGTCGATTATGAATTCGCCGGCGGCTATTACCGTGGTGGCTCGGCGGTTACCTTCGGCTACGACCCCGAGACGCGCGATGCGCCTGCGACCCATTTCGTGACCTTACGCACGGGCGCGCGGCGCGACGGCTGGGATGTATCGCTCTATGTCGATAATTTGCTGAACAGCAATACATCGCTGTTTCGCTTCCGTGACACGCCGACGACCTATGGATATCGAGATACGACGTTCCGCCCGCTCACGGTGGGCTTTACCGCGGAATATAAATTCTGACGGGAACCGGCTCTCGCGTCGCACCGTTCTGGCTTGATATTTTGTGGCAAGCGGAAGGCAAGGATGCCGGATCTCAATGTCCATGATTTGGTGATCGAAATCATGACTCTATTGCCCTTCGCCGTGCAGAAGGGGCTGAGTCTGATCGGCGCGGTCGTGATTTTGATCGCCGGCGTGTGGCTATCCGGCAGATCGGATCGGCTGGTCTCCCGTCTGTTGAGTCGAGCGCTGCATATCGACGAGATGCTGAAGAGCTTTTTCAGCAGCCTCCTGCGCTATTTGATCCTAACCATCACCGTGCTGGCGGTCTTGTCGCAATTCGGCATCCAGACCACGAGTTTGGTCGCGGTGCTGGGTGCGGCGAGCTTGGCGGTCGGCCTCGCGCTGCAAGGGACATTGTCCAATATGGCGGCCGGGGTGATGCTGCTGGTCTTCCGGCCGTTCCGGATCGGGCAGAAAGTGACGGTCGGCGGCATTACCGGGACGGTGAAGGCATTATCGCTATTCTGGACGGAACTCGTCTCCGACGACAATGTCCAGATCATCGTGCCGAATGGCAGCGTCTGGGGGCAGCCGCTGCGCAATCTCAGCTACTACCCAACACCCTCAGCCGCCCCGGTCGAGTTGCATTTCAAGCTGGCCGACGGCGTTGATCTCGGCCGTGCGCTGGCCGCGGTTCAACATGTTGCCGACACCACACCGCAAATCGCCAAGACCCCGGCGCCGACAATTCTGTTCAATCTGGCGGCGGATAATGCACTGGAGATCGTGCTGGGTTTCACGCCGGAGGCGGCGGCAGACGTGCCCCGGCTGAAGAGCGACGTGATCCGCGGCGTGCATGACGGGCTGCTGGTGACGCCGGGGTAGGGAAGGTGGTGGACATTCCGGACCGCAGAGAGTTATAACATATGTTATAATTTCACACTCTTGAAATAGTTGATTATCATGGTGAAGCTCAAAGTTACGACGGTCGGCAGTTCGACGGGGGTCGTACTTCCGAAGGAAGTTCTGGCGCGGCTCAAAATCGAGAAGGGCGACACGGTCTTCCTGACCGAGGCGCCGGACGGCTATCGGATCACGCCCTATAACCCCGATTTCGAGCGGCAGATGGGGCTCGCCCGTCAGGTCATGCGCGAGCGCCGTAACGTGCTCAAGGAACTGGCTAAGTGAATGAACGGCCCTGGAAATGGGTCGCCGAGGACGTTGTTTTAGCCATCCACGATGAACAATTGGCCGAGCATGGCGGTGCGCCCGGTGTGCGGGATCTGTCGCTCGTGCAATCCGCCCTGGCTCGGCCGGCAAATCTTGCGGCCGATGAGACGCCGGACCTTGCCGATTTGGCCGCCGCCTACGCTTACGGGATCGCCCGTAATCATGGGTTCGTCGACGGGAACAAGCGCACGGCCTTTGTCGTGGCGTATCTATTCCTGCTCGACCACGGCTACGACCTTAGCGCTGGCGACACGGAGGCAGTAACGATCATGCTCGCCACGGCGGCTGGCGAGATCACGGAGGATGAGCTTGCGGTGTGGTTCAGGGATTACATCCGGCCGATAGTGACGGATGCATAGAACAATGCCCGAAACATCTCGCCTGACTGACACGGAACTTGCCGAAATTCGCCGCCGCCGGCTTGATGCCCGCCCGTCTCTTGCCTGCGACGGCATATATCTGACGGCTGAGCAGCGGATTCAACGAATTATCGCGATCAGCCGGGCGGAGTGTCAATTACTGCCTGCAGACGAATGATGCAGCAATTTCCTTTCCCTCCCCCTTGTGGGGAGGGTGGCGCGGAGCGACGGGTGGGGGAATGTTGCCGCGAGGGTTGAGGCGCCAGAATAAATTTGCACGAACGGCCGCTGCGGCTCCACCCCACCCGTCGCTTGCGCGCCACCCTCCCCATCAAGGGGAGGGAAAGAGGAAATTCCACACTTAAGAAATCGCCCCGCTCTTGAACAATCCGTAGCGCGTTGCGAGGGAGGAATTTCCTAAAGGCGTCGGTCGCGATACTTCCTCGTTACCGATGACCATGCCAAAGCTCGTACCCCCTAAAACACCACCGTCCGATGCCCATTCAGCAGCACCCGATGCTCCGCATGCCATTTGACCGCGCGGGCCAGCACCACCGATTCAACATCGCGCCCAACCGCGACATAGTCTTCGGATGAATGGGCGTGGGAGACGCGCTCCACCCCTTGTTCGATGATCGGGCCTTCGTCGAGATCTTCGGTCACGTAATGAGCGGTGGCACCGATCAGCTTCACGCCGCGGTCATAGGCCTGATGATAGGGCTTGGCGCCCTTGAAGCTCGGCAGGAAGGAGTGGTGGATATTGATCACCCGGCCGCGGAACCGCGCGCAAATATCGGGTGATAGGACCTGCATATAGCGGGCGAGCACGATCAGCTCGATCTTTTCGCGTTCGATCAGATTGACCAGCGAGCTTTCTTTCGCCGCCTTGGTCTGCGGGGTCACCGGCAAATGATAGAACGGGATGCCGGCATTGGCGGCGACGTCGGCGAAATCGGTGTGGTTCGACACGATCGCCGGGATCTCGATCGGCAGCGCGCCGATCCGCCAGCGGAACAACAGATCATTGAGACAATGGCCGAATTTCGAGACCATCAGCAGCGTGCGCAGCTTGACCGACTGATCGAAGATCTGGGCCGCCATCTCGTATTTCTCGGCGATCGGCTGAAATGCGGACCGCAAATCATCGAGCGTGGCACCTGCGGTCGAGGCGAAGCCGGTGCGCATGAAAAACCGCCCATTATCGGGATCGCCGAATTGCGCGCTATCGATGATGTTGCAGCGATGATCGACCAGGAACCGCGCGACATCTGCCACAACGCCGATCCGGTCGGGGCATGACAAGGTCAGGACAAAGGCCGGAAAACCGGGATTCTGGACGGATGACATCGGGTCGACCTGCTTTAGCCAAGACAAGGACTGGCCGGCATCGCTGCCGGCCACCCCGATAGTGTAGTGCTAATAGCGGTAATGGTCAGCCTTGAACGGCCCCTGTTGCGGCACGCCCAGATATGCCGCCTGATCATCGCGGAGCTTGGTCAGATGGACGCCGAGCTTGGCGAGATGCAGCGAGGCGACTTTCTCATCGAGATGCTTCGGCAGGACATAGACCTTATTGTCATACTTGCCCTGGTTGGTCCAAAGCTCGATCTGGGCCAGCGTCTGGTTGGTGAAGGACGCGCTCATCACGAAGCTCGGATGGCCGGTGGCGCAGCCGAGATTCACGAGCCGGCCCTTGGCCAGCACGATCAGCCGCTTGCCGTCGGGGAACACGACCTCGTCAACTTGCGGTTTGACTTCGTCCCACACGAAATTCTGCAAGGCCGAGATCTGAATCTCGCTGTCGAAATGGCCGATATTGCAGACGATCGCGCGGTCCTTCATCGCCCGCATATGGTCGAGCGTGATGACGTCGATATTGCCGGTCGCGGTGACGAAGATATCGCCCTGCGAGGCGGCCTCATCCATGGTCACGACCTGATAGCCTTCCATCGCGGCCTGCAGCGCGCAGATCGGATCGATCTCGGTCACCAGCACGCGCGCACCCTGGGTGCGGAGCGAGGCGGCCGAGCCCTTTCCGACATCGCCATAGCCGGCGACCACGGCGCATTTGCCGGCAACCATCACATCGGTTGCGCGCTTGATGCCATCGACGAGGCTTTCGCGGCAGCCATAGAGATTGTCGAATTTCGACTTGGTCACGCTGTCATTGACATTGATTGCCGGGATCTTGAGCTTGCCGGCCTTGGCCATCTCATAGAGCCGATGCACGCCGGTCGTGGTCTCTTCCGACACGCCCTTAATCTCGGGCAGCAATTCCGGATATTTCTCGTGGATCAGCAGCGTGGCGTCGCCGCCATCATCGAGGATCAGGTTCGGCGTCCAGCCATTGGGCCCCCGAATCGTCTGCTCGATGCACCAATTATATTCTTCTTCCGTCTCACCCTTCCAGGCGAAGACCGGGATACCGGCTGCGGCGATCGCGGCGGCGGCCTGATCCTGGGTCGAGAAGATATTGCAGGACGACCAGCGGACCGTGGCGCCGAGTGCGATCAGCGTCTCGATCAGGACGGCGGTCTGAATCGTCATATGCAGGCAGCCGACGATGCGGGCGCCCTTCAGCGGCTGTGACGCGCCATATTCCTCGCGCAGCGCCATCAGGCCGGGCATCTCGGTCTCGGCGATGGTGATTTCCTTGCGGCCCCAATTCGCGAGGCTGATATCGGCGACTTTGTAATCGGTAAAACTCATGGTCGAACTCCAGATTTCTTAGATTGTTACGGCGTCGTCGGGCATCGCCTGGGTTAAGCGAGCGCCCGGCGCAATTCCTCGACGAGATCGGTCTTTTCCCAGCTGAACCCGCCATCTTCCTCGGCAGGACGGCCGAAATGGCCATAGGCCGATGTCCGGGCATAGATCGGTTTGTTGAGGCCGAGATGGGTCCGGATGCCGCGCGGCGACAGATCCATCACCTCGCCCAGCACACGGGCCAGTTTTTCCTCATCGACCTGACCGGTCCCCTGGGTATCAACATAGATCGACAGTGGCTTTGCGACACCGATTGCATAGGAAAGCTGGATCGTGCAGCGCTCGGCGAGTTCGGCGGCGACCACGTTCTTGGCAAGATAGCGCGCGGCATAGGCGGCCGAGCGATCGACCTTGGTCGGATCCTTGCCGGAAAACGCGCCGCCACCATGGGGCGCGGCCCCACCATACGTGTCGACGATGATCTTGCGACCGGTGAGGCCGGTATCGCCATCGGGACCGCCGATCACGAAGCGGCCGGTCGGGTTCACATAGAAATGCGCCTCGTCGCACATCCAGCCGTCCGGCAGGGTCTTCAGCACATGCGGCCGGACCAGCTCACGCACCGTCTCCTGATCCAGCGATTCCGCATGCTGGGTCGAGACGACGATCGAGGTCGCGCGCACCGGCTTGCCATCGACATATTGCAGCGTCACCTGGCTCTTGGCATCCGGGCCAAAACCCAGCGACGGGCTGGCATGGCGGGCAGCGGCCATTGAGCGCAGGATTTCGTGGGCGTAGGAAATCGGTGCCGGCATCAGCTCCTTGGTCTCACGCACCGCATAGCCGAACATGATGCCCTGGTCGCCGGCGCCTTCATCCTTGTTACCGGCCGCATCGACGCCCACTGCGATATCGGCGGATTGCGCATGCAGACGCGACACGATCTCGGCGGTTTCCCAGTGAAACCCCTCCTGCTCGTAGCCGATATCCTTGATCGCGGCGCGCACCTTGTCGATCAGCAGCTCTTCGGTCACTGATTCCGGCCCACGTACTTCGCCGGCCAGCACGACGAAATTCGTCGTTGCCAGCGCCTCGCAGGCGACCCGCGAATAGGGATCGGCCGCGAGATAAGCGTCGATCACGGTATCAGAGATCCGGTCGCACACCTTGTCGGGATGGCCTTCGGACACCGACTCGCTGGTGAAGAGATAATTGCCCTGCCGCATATTTCGCGTTCCTTCCGCCTCTAAGATCGGGTCCTGGTGCCGACGTGCCACGACGGCGCGCCGGGTCAGTCGATCGTTTTCATAAAAGATGGCTTGCCCACTCTGCCCGTCGCCGGCCCACTGTGGGATCGCCCGTTACAACACATCGCGCTTGCGCGAGATCACAAAAGATTCGTCGTGGAACCACAGCCCGCCATGCTCCTGCAACACGTCGCGGGTCGCATCCAGATAGAGATTATTCGCCATCGCCGCCTCCAGCCGATGGTCCTCGATCTGCGCGACATAGGTCGCCGCATTCCAGGCAGAGAACAGGGTTGAGGTGCCGATCGTCGTACTGGACTCGCCGATTTCGTTGGGCAGCGTATGCATATCGAACCGGAAGAGCGAGCGATCATCGGTATAGGCATTGAAATTCAGGTTTCGGGCCGTTTTGCCCAACTCGGCCCGTGTGTGGCGCAGCAGATCATGCCGATTGGCGCTGAACGGATTTTCGCCGGGCCAGATGCGTTGGATGATATCGAGGCCGGGATCATCGCCGATCGAATGAATGCCGATCAACCGCCCACCCGGCCCAAGTGCCCGGGCGAGCGGTGCCAGGATCTTCTTGGCCTTGAACGCGACCGAAGCGCGGGCGCGATAGGGGTGGGACGCGATCACCAGATCATAATCGGCCCGTACCGCACCGCGCCGCGGCACGACCCCATCCAGCAGGAACCGCCGATCCTCGCGATAGAGCACCAGCACGACCGGCTTTTCATAAATCGGGTTGCCGCTTTTGGCGCTCACCTTGGCGCGCCAATTCTGGGTCAGGAATGGCTGGAGATCGGCGATTTGCTCCTCGAATTCGGCCGCGCTGTCGCCGCGCAGCCCAACCTCGTGCCAGACCATACTTGATGCTGCGGTGACCGAGGCGGGCGCCAGCCACGGCGCCTCGATGTAGTTAAGGTTGGTCATGACCAGCACGGTCGCCGGGTGCTCGTTGAATCGATCCGGCATTTTTTCGAGCGTCAGCCGGACATCCTCGCGGCTGATTTCCTTGGCGACGACATAGAACGGCATATAGCGGTGACGCTGATGCATCGTCCGCATCACCCGACTTAAGACCGTCCCATCGCCCACACCGGCATCGAACAGGCGCAGCGCCGGCGGTTTGGGATGGAGGCTCGCCAGCTCAAGATTGACCCGGTTGGCGACGACCCATTTCTCCGAGCAGGTATTAACGAACATCAGATATTTCTGACGGTTATCGAAGAACCGGAAATTCTGCTCGGGCTTCAGATTGGACACGGCACCGGTCGGCGCACCCGGCTCCTGCGCCATGAAATCCTTGACCCGCTGCACCGTCTCGACCGTCAGCCGCCCACCCTGCCGCAACCGCCCGACCAGCTTGCCGTCATTCACCGCCCGCCGGCCAAAGGTCGATTCGGCCATGCGCGACAGGCGGCAATAGTCAGCTATTTCTTGCAGCAAGCTCTCAGCGTCCACGGATCCAACCCCCTTCCCGATGCCCACCGCATCGTGGAGCCTTCAACGGTGCCCACCGTTAGAGCATATTTCTGCCCACTGCGAAAGTGGGCAGAAATGGGGCCGCTTTTATCCTCCTCCGTTTCGCGGGGTCGCGTTGCGCGATCGCCGCGACGGTTTCGGCTTTTTTGGCGCGCTCGCGGCGGCGTAGCGGCGCGGGGCGTCGAGGCGGTCATAGATCGTCTGGGCGGGTCGGCGCACTTCCGGGTTGACGTCGAGCAGGAGTTTCTCAGTCCCCACATAGGCTCTGAAAGCGACGTATAGTGGAGCGAGCCGATCAGCGAGGCCGGTTTGCTCGAACCAGGCAAGGAGTTGCTCGCCATAGCCTTTGTGGTATGCGAGGCGGAGGAGACGTTCCAGGTCGTCGCCGAAGGCCATCGGGCCAGCGTTGAGGTCGCTTTCGAGCGCGATGGCGAGATGGCCTGTCGCAGAACCAAAATTGTCGCTTGCAAGATCAATCCCTGCGTTCAGCAGGGCGAGACCTGCTGGGGGGAGATCTTTCAAGTCGCGCAGCTCACGACGCGCGTCGGATGATCGATCCGCCAGGAGGTAGAACCAAGCGAGATTTGCCCTAGCGGACAGGGGCTCAGTTAGGGCCGCTTCCTGGTAGAGCATCTCCGGTCGGATGAGGTCTCCCCGCCAATCTAGCAGCATGTCGGCGAGAGCGACTCGTGCTGCTGCGAACTCTGTTGCGGCAGAACTATCTGATTCATCAGAGGCACGTCCAAGCAGTTGCTCAAAAATATCAATAGCTGCCGTGATCTCTCCCCTGTCGCGCAGCGTTCCGGCTTTGTAGTAGAGCACTTTGGCGACAAGCTCGCGCAGGCCGGGTTCCGAGGCATCGGCGAAGCGGGCGAGAACCTCGTCATAGGTGGCGAGTTCCGCCGCGCTGTCGCCGACTTGGCCGAGGGTGATGGCCTTGTTGACCAGCGCATTGGCGACAAGCTCGTGCAGGCCGGGCTCCGGAGCATCGGCGAAGCGGGCGAGAAAATCGTCGTAGGTGGCGAGCGCCGACGCGCTGTCGCCGACTTGGCCGAGGGTGATGGCTTTGTAGAGCAGCGCATTGGCGACATGTTCGCGCAGGCCGGGTTCTGGAGTGTCGGCGAAGCGTACGAGAATCTCGTCGTAGGTGGCGAGTTCCGCCGCGCTGTCGCCGACTTGGCCGAGGGTGATGGCTTTGTTGACCAGCGCATTGGCGACATGTTCGCGCAGGCCGGATTCCGGGGCGTCGGCAAAGCGGGCGAGAACGTCGTTGTAGATGGTGATCGCCGCCGTGCGGTCGCCGACTTGGCCGAGGGGGTAGGCCTTACCATTGAGCGCCTTGGCGACCTGTTCACGCAGATCGGGTTCCGGGGCGTCTGCGAAGCGGGCGAGAATCTCGTCATAGGTGGCGATCGCCGCCGCGCTGTCACCCGCAAGAAAGAGGTTAGCCGCCTTGTCAAGTACGGCCTGGACCGCTTGGTAAGGCATGCTGGGTTCCGAAGTCTCTTGACCTTGAATCAAATCGATTGGCGATTGGCTCTTTTGCTGGTTCCGCCCCAGAGAGTCTGAGAGGCGATCATCGATCGCGATGCTGAAGGGCGTGATTTGCAGTGAGCTTGATGCTTCACGGTTCACCATGGTGAGATCACGCATTTCGTCGGTCTTTACGCGCGACCTCTGGTGCGCCATCGCTTCGTCAAACGCGAACTGATATTCGCGATTCCAGATCGCCCGCTCTGGCGCACGCCCGGCGATCTCGGTCAGTTCACGCAAGGAATAGAAGCTTGTCAGGAAGGCGACGAGCCAGCGCATCTTTTGTTTGGTGCGCCGGGTGCCGTGGCGCATCAGATACCAAATGTTCAGGAATCGCTCGACGAGCTGATGTCCGGCATAGGCGCCGGACAACTCCACGGCCTCAAGTAGCCCGTCCTTGCGCAGCCGGATGAGAAGCGGCGACAAGGTGGTTGCCGTGATGCGGGTGAGAGTTGCTAGGTCACCGGTGGTAATTGGATCCCAGTGGAGAGCAATGGCGTCGATGACCGCGCGCTGCTGTGCCGTCTGATACTCCTCGACCTTGGCTTTGTAGTAGGGAGTGACTTCGTCGAGCAGGCGCTCCAGGTCGGCCATTGCCGCTTCAGACTCGCCGGTCCCAAGCAGCCGGTAGATCAGCGCCAGGACGCGCGGGTTACCACCGGTCAATGTGTGGAGCGTTCGAAGTCGTTCCGGCTCGGTGTTCAGGATATGAATGACGTGGGCGCCGTGCTCGCCGCCGCTTCTGGCGAGCGCACGCATGCAATGCTCGGTCTCTCGGTCATTGAGCGGCTCGAGATAGGCGGGGTGAAAGAATTCGTAAAAGGCGGCGTCCCGATCTGCCGCCTGTTTCAGCGGGTGGGTCGAGGCGCCGATCAGGATCGGCCCGCGCCGGGCCTGAAAGTGGCGACGCAACGCCCAATTGCTTTCGGGCGACAGCGCGTCAAGGATGAGATCGAGGTTATCGACAAGCAGGACGGCCCGCCGCGCGAGTGCCATCATTTCGGCACGGAATTGCTCGGCCGCTTTCTCATCGGTAGCCCATGCCCCGGTCAAGAGGGCTTCGTCGAGACGCCCAGCGAGATCAGCTTTCCCGGTTGCCTCCGCCCACTCAGCGAGTGACTCGCCGCAGTTGCGCCAGAAATCCCCGAGGGTAAGTACGTTGTACTGTTCCTCGCGGAAACTCAGGGGAATAAAGTGGGCGGAAAGGTCGGGTTCTCGATCGATTTCGATCGCGATGCGTCGAAGCAACGACGTTTTGCCCATGCCGCGCGGCCCGATAAGGATGTGATGGAGACCCAGGTCGTCCGAGTTCGCGACGCGCAGGCGGCGAATCAGCGTATTGAACAGCTCGTGACGGGCAACGAACTCAGCAATAAACTTGTCGTCGTCGCTCTGGCTGCGCGGATTGTATATTGAGGCGAAGGAAGATGCGTTCATTCTACCTCATACTCGTGCCAGTAGCGGCGGACTAAACCGGAGCGAAATCTGAATCGGTCGTCGCTCTTACAGAGCAGGCCGTCGTTGATGAGCATGAACAAAACGTCCCTCATCTGCTGCTTTGTAACGCCCTGTTCGGCTATTACTGTTTGAGCAAGCAGCGTGTCCTCTTTCTCGCCCAAAGGATATTGCGAGAGGAAGCCTAGCAGGTGGAGCGCGATCGCGCGGTCCGGCGCGGGAAGATTCTTGCGGACATGTTCGCGCCAGACCGCAAATTCTGCCCGACGGTTTGGTTGCAGCAGTCGCTCGAAGGCGGCATCGAAGTCTGCCTTCGTCGCCTGCCGAACTACGCCGTCGGCCAGCACTGACGGCCGCACCTCATTAGCGACCAGTTTCAAGTAGAAGGGCGCGAGCCAGCCTAGTTCCGTGAACATCGCATCAAGATCTACGTCGCTCGCCTCAAAGGGATGGTTGAGTTGCTGTTGGATCGTCGGGTCGCGCAGGTACGAGCGCGCCTCTTCTGGCGTGAACGGCGATAGAACGAATGTCTCAAAATCGACGAATGCGCCCTGGAGATCATAGCGGCGAGCAATCGTATCGAGACCGATTGAGCCGGTGATCAGCCAGCGCACGTTCTTGTATCGCTGTTGCAGCGCCCGCAATTGATAGGCGAAAGCGTGTGCCTCCTTAGCATCCTTTTCCGCCAGGGCGAGAAAGAAGTAGGAGATCTCGTCGATGATGATGACGGTGTTATTGTCAGATTTATTGAGAGAGTCGATCAGCGTCTCAGCAAATTGGATAGGATCGACCCGTCCCAGTGCGTCAAGCGGCTTATCGCCCCAGCCACCGCCGAGCAGATTTTCGAAGCGCTGCATGATATGCGCCTTGACGCGGCTTGTTGCTGCGGTTTGCTCTTCGATACGGGAGCACAGCTCGGCAGCAAACTGCTGCGGCGTGGTCATTCCTTGCACATCGAGCTCGATGGCTTGCCATCCGGCTTGGTGGAGGTCTGTTGCAAGTCTAGCGATGGTCCAGGTCTTGCCGATACGGCGGGGCGCCGGCATGTGGATGCTGATGCCCGACTCCAGCTTACGCTTCAACTGTCGAAGCTCGTTTGGCCGATGATGCATATTAACCTCCGAATTTATTCGGAAAAGAATTTATTCCATTCTGAATAAATTGCAAGATGATTGTGAATAGCCTATGGCGCTTCTTATGCTGGGGCGGAGGTCCTGATCGTGCGGTAAATCATGCTAAGGAAGCTGGCTCTCTCCGCCTCGCCCTACCTTTGCGGAGAGGTATGCATCCCACAGCGTTGGAGGAGGAATTCTGAGCCCTTTACGCCATCCCCCCATTTCGAGTATCACCCCGTCCATGCTCTGCACGACGACCAAACGCACGACCACTACCAAGACCCCGAGCGGGGCCTTGCGGGATTGTGTTGCGTAACGGTACGACGACAGAACATCCCCCAAGAGGCCCCGCCGGTGATGGTTCGGGGCCTTTTTGTTTCAAAAGGCTCGCGCCGCTCCGGTTCTTAACAACCAGGAGATCTGAGCCATGAAGTCACGAAGCCTATCCCGATCACCCGCTCCCGTCGTGGCGATTATCGGCGCGACCGGTGCGGTTGGTGTCGAACTCATCCGCTGTCTGGAACAGCGGAATTTCCCATTGTCGCGGTTGCGGCTGTTCGCCTCGTCGCGGTCCGCGGGCAAGCATCTCTCGTTTCGCGGTGAGGATCTGCCGGTCGAACTGCTGACCGAAGAGAGCTTCACCGGCGTCGATATCGCGCTCTTTTCCGCTGGCAGCGGCACGTCCAAGCGCTTCGCCCCGATCGCGGTTGAGGCCGGTGCGGTGGTGATCGAT
>Ga0116229_10009016_pt1 | contig 15343 bp, 10 predicted proteins | sample S1TSphgellanicum_3_FD_87313 | JGI IMG/M metagenome (GOLD analysis project Ga0116229, IMG submission 87313) | Host-associated microbial communities from peat moss isolated from Minnesota, USA - S1T2_Fc - Sphagnum magellanicum MG | ecosystem: Host-associated > Plants > Peat moss > Unclassified... | reverse complement strand
GTTATGAGTGATCAGCAACAAATGCAGGAAGTGTATCTTAAAGAATACGAAAAACTCAAGTCAGAGCAAACGCAGCGAATTGGCTTCCGGGATAACCTACTTTACGTAACGCTAGGAGTATTTGGCACAGTCATCTCTTTTGCACTTTCCAATCAAGCCAATTATTATGCACTTCTTGTTATCCCTTGGGTTTGTCTGATACTGGGCTGGACTTATCTTGTCAACGATGAAAAAATTACTGCTATTGGCAGGTATATTCGTCTAACTCTGGCAGAAAAAATCAAAGAACATACTGGTCATGCAGACATTGAATCTATTTTCGGATGGGAAATAGCACACAGAAGTGATTCCCGTCGGAAACGACGCAAGATAGAGCAGTTAGTCGTTGACCAAATTACTTTTGTGTTTTCTGGTGTAATTGCATTAATAGCTTTCTGGTTACTAGTATCAAAGCCTCCTTTGGCTATTAATATTCTTGGCTTGATAGAGCTCATACTTCTGCTAATCTTGGGTGTTGAGATTGTCATTTACGCTGACCTAGCAAAGGGTCGATGAGCAATTCCAAATTCAGAACGATTTTACGCCGTTTCAGCGATCGCCCAGATTATTAAGAATAATGAAGTCCTCTTGGAGTAAGGCTTTCAGCAGCATCAAATTTTGAATTTGGAATTCCTGAAGGGTCGATAGTTTGTGTGACCGAGCCGATTTTAGATTAGGAAGAACTCTAAACAAACACCTAACACATGCTCCTAACTAACTCAACTCATCACCAATCCAAAATCCAAAATCCAAAATTGAGTGACTGCCTGATTATTCAATTCCTATATCTTAGTCAAGTACTGATGCTGGCGATCGCCACAGCTATATACTTATCTTATCTAAGCCCGTACTCCTGCTCTAAAACACTCAATAACTTTTCTTGCAACTGCGTCAGGTAAGGTGTTGATAGTTTTCCTAACCCATTTAAAAGCCAGTAAGCAGCAGTATCGAGATTGCCTACTTGGTAAAGTCTCCTCAGACGCAAACATAACTGTTGCATAAAGGTGCATTCTTCTTCTAGGTAATCAAATAACTTGATATTATCTGGCTTGACAACATACTCGCTGTCCCAGGTTGTGACAGTGCAGCTGCAATCACCAACATAGGTGATGATGCACCAACACCCCCTTTTTCCTTTCAAATCTGGATGATCTAATGGGATTATTTGGCAGACTTCCCCGACCGAATTAAAATTTTGCACTTTCGTTCTCTAGATTATGCGCTGCACGATATCTTGCACAATAGTACTGGAGGGAACCTTGTTTCCAGCTTTCTCCACTGCCATCTGCCACGCTTGGCGCTGTTCGTCTGGTTCGAGTTTGGTGAGTGGTCTAACTTGACGTTCGTTGATTGGAAGGATGTGATCCATTGGATCACATTCGTCTTTGAGATTATCCACAATTGCCGCGGCTTCTATCAGAAGGTAGGGCTGTCGGCGACTACTGTACCCAAATCTATCCTGACAGTATTCGTCGAAAGTTTTGTGTGTGCTGCGATATAAACGGCGATCGCGCAATTGTTTGAGAGCAATGCCCGCCTCATAAAACGACCTTTCTATGATCCGCTCCAAATGCAGGCGATCTGTTTGTTCCTCCGAAGTTAGTTCATCGTCAGTAATCACTGCTGTAATATTTACAGTGGTTACAGGAGCATCTGCGTTCAGTTGGTCGGCAAAACCGTCAAGGCGTTGGTTCATGCGGGAGATACCCTCTTTGGCTGGGCTGAAAATTTAATAGTCAGGTACTTGACTAATACAATTAAATTATACAGCTTAGATTCAGAGATAGAGGTATAATTAAAGGTGTTGTTTAAAGTGTTGGATAAATGGCGAGACCTGGTGGCAATCCCGATTTTGGAACCAAGTATTGCATTGACTCTGTTCGTTCTGAGCCACTATCGGAACAGGTGAAAGTGTTGATGTACCCAGCAATGAAGCAGCAACTAAAGAGCCTAGCTGACCAAGAAAATTGCACAGTGCCAGATTTAATCCGAGCGGCGATTGAACAATATTTGGTTACCAAAGAAGCAACTCAAGCGAATCTTTGAGTATTCGTTCTAGATGAAAATAATCCTGCTACTCGACCACAGTTTTGAGATAATGAATGCGATGCTTTTAGCTGGTTATTTGTAGAGAAACGAATTAGACATCTCCAGAAATCAGGTATAAGCCCAAGCTGCACAAGGGTTGTAGATGCATTTTCGGAGATTTCAATTAATATGGAAAACAACTTTGAGTTAATCAATATTTCTCGAAAAATAGCTAAAGCAATAGATGAGAAAAATTTTGTAGCTCTGATACAACTATTAAATGAACTGGGTAGTTTTTATTACTCTCATGAACAATATCCCGAAGCTCTAAATTGCTATCAGCAGAGTTTGACAATTGCCCAAACTATACCTGATCGCCGTTTAGAAGCGATCACTCTACTCAGTCTAGGCTGGGTTTATCAAAAACTGGAAGCTGATGACGGGCAATATGAGCAAATGCTGGCATCTCATCATCACTGTTTGGAGATTGCCCAATCCATCAACGATCACTGGTTGATTGCGTCTTCTACTATCAGTTTAGGCCGCACCTATCTGGAACTGAAGCAGTACAACCTAGCGATTGATTATACTCAGCAAGGACTAAATATCGCCCAAGAAATTCACCACCTATCCCTGGAGTTGAAGGCACTGGTTGGATTACGGCAATCATATCAAGCTTTAGGACAAACAATTCCACGGTCATCTGCATCAGTTACACCTTCGGGGCAATCAGTTTTGGCAGAGTTAGGAATCAATTCAGAAGACTTGAAGGTAAATCGACAGAACCCGTACCGAGTTTATTATCGAGCAGTAGTCAATTGGCTCACCAAGTATCACCCACCGCATAACACCCAGAATCTCGAACTAGTTAAAGGCTATCTGGAATCCTTTCACCATCTATGTGAAGTTGCTAATTGGAAGGCAGCCAGCGCATTAATATCGGTCAACCTGAATACACCTACAGGCGAAGAATTTCACAACCAGCTCAAGACCTGGGGTTATTATGCCGAGCAGGCTAAACTCTATGAAAACCTCCTGTTTAAGGTTGATCCAGCATGGAATACTATTTGTTTGAATGGTTTAGCCAATGTTCATACTGCCCGTGGAGAGTATGCAGCAGCGATTGCCCTGCAACAACAACATGCAGAAATTGCAGCAGCGAACCAAGACCAACAATCACAAGGGTATGCGCTGGGAAATATTGGACTCAACTACTACTATCTAGGGCAGTACATTGATGCAATTGATTACCTCCAGAAAAGTTTAAACATTCTGCAACAACTTCAGGACTACCGAGCAGAGCAAATGTTCCTCGGCAACATAGGATTGGCATACTATGGACTGGGAGATTATCAGCAGGCTGTGAACTGTCACCAGCAGGCATTAGAACTGGCACGAACTCATCAAAACCGCCGAGGAGAAGGGGAAGCTTTGGGTAATCTGGGCAATGCCTACTCAGGTTTAGGAGATTTTGTCACAGCAATTGAGCATCATCAACAGCACTTGGCGATCGCTCGTGAAGTTGGTGATCGCCAAGCAGAAAGCAATGCATTGGGCAACCTGGGTAATGCATACCAATCATTAGGCTATGCCACTCAAGCCATTGAATATCAACAGTTGAGCTTGGAACTTGCCAGGGAACTTCAGGATCAGCGAGCACAGGCAGCATCCTTATGTATGCTGGCCAGTGCTGATTTTGTTCAGGGTAACTACTCCCAGGCGAAAGCTTGTTACATCCAAAGCCTACAAATATCCCAGGAAATTCAAGATCGCCGCTGTGAAAGTCAGGCACTTACAGGATTAGGATTAATTGATGATACTCAAGGTAACTATGAACAAGCAGTTGCGTATCATCAGCAGGCATTAGAGATGGCGCGGGAAATTGGCGATCGCGGCAGTGAAGGCACAGTATTGGGACATTTGGGTAATGCCTACCTGGGACTGGAGGACTATGCCGAAGCAATTCAATGCCATCAAAAGAGTTTAGAGATTGCCTGGGAGACGAATGACCGCAACCAGGAACATCTTGCCTTGGCTGGTCTGGGTGATACTGCCTTCTGTGTGGGGCAGTACGAACAGGCACTTGACTTTTATCAACAAAGTCTGGAACTATCCCAGGAACTGCAAAACCAAAGGGGCGAAGCCACAATGTTGGGTAATCTAGGCACAACTTGGCTACAACTGGAGCAATATTCACAAGCCCAAAACTATTTGCTCACAGCATTGGAAAAATCCAAGTCAATGCTATTTTTGGAAAATGAGGCCATAATACTTCGGAGTCTGGCGGAACTACATCAAAAACTCGGGCAACCAGAGCCAGCAATGAAATACTGTAACGAGGCACTGGTGATCGCCACTGAGTTGAATCTGCCTATCCTGAGCGATTGTCATAAACTAGCAGTGCAATTGTCGGTTTCGACATTGCAAAGTCAATCAATTTTGGATTTTGGATTTTAGATTAACCCCATACCTTGATGTTGGGGCTTGAGTAAAAAATTTTAGATTGCAGATTATGGAAAAGTCCCACAAATAAATTTGGGGGCAGATAGAATTTTAGATTTTAGATTACGAGGAACTCCAAACAAACACCTAACCCCTGCTCCTAACTAATTCATCCCCAATCCAAAATCCAAAATTTAAAATTGGTTCATCCCCAATCCAAAATCTAAAATTTGGTCAGCCATAGAAAAGTATGAAAAGTGTTCTACCTTCTAGTGTAGTAGTTCTTGAACAAATAAAGATTGACTGGCGATCGCTCAAAACTATGAAGCCATCTTCAAAACGATCCCACTACCGAGCAGTTGCGAATTGGTTAACCCAGTATCATCCTAAAAATGAAGCTACAAATTTAGAACAAGTTCGTGGGGGGATAGAGGCATTTCATCATCTGTGTGAGGTTAAGGACTGGTTCGGAGCCAAGGAAATCCTAAACCTACGCTGCAACACTCCTACCAATGAAAAACTGCACCATCAACTTGGAACATGGGGATACCAGAAAGAACGCATTTTGCTTTATGAAAGGCTGCTGGGTAATTTGGAATTTGACTGGGATGTCATCTGGTTGGATAGTTTAGGAATCGTTTACTGCTCTTTAGGACAGTATGAAAAGGCAATCGATTATCACCAACAAAGCTTGGTACTAGCTCAACACATAGATGATTGCAAGGCACAGGCACGAGCGATTGGCAATTTAGGTAATGCTTTATCCTATTTAGGTCAGTATCAAACAGCACTAGACTATCATCTTCAAGTTCTAGCAATTGCACAAGAAACCAATAATCGTCCAATGGAAGCAACAACGCTAGGCAATTTGGGTAATACCTATGAGGCATTAGGAGAATACTGGCAAGCTATTGACTACTATCAAAACAGTTTAGCTATTGCTAAAGAGCTTGGAGATTCTGATGAAGAAGGAAGAGCTTTGGGTAATTTGGGTAGCACCTACGAAGCTATAGGACAATATCAAAAAGCGATTGATTACTTACAGCGCAGTTTAGCGATTGCCCGCGACCTTGAAGATCGCCTTGGGGAGTGCTCAACGTTAGAAAGTCTTGGAACCGTTTATGAAGCATTGGAACAGTACGAACAGGCAATCGCCTGCTCCCAACAAAGTTTAGAGATTGCCAAAGAAATTGGTGATCGCGCTGTGGAAGGTCTAAGTTTAGGAAATCTAGGTAGCCTCTACGAGATTTTGGGAGAATATGAGCAAGCCATTGAGTTTGCTAGACAAAGTTTGGTGATTGCTCAGGATATTGGCGATTTGGAGGGAGAAGCCAGGGCACTGGGGAATCTGGGTAGTGTTTATGCAGATCAAGAGCAATACGAACGAGCAATCGATTGTTATAGTAAAAGTCTAGCTATTGCCCGGACAATTGGCGATCCTCAAGGGGAGAAACGAGCATTGGGAGATTTAGGCGGAATTTTTTATGTTGCAGGTGATGCTAACCAAGCAATTGATCACTATCAGCAAAGCTTAATAATTGCACAAGCACTGGGAGATCAAGCCAGCGTAGACAGTATTCTAAACAATTTAGCGATAATTTACTATTCTCTTGATCAAGATGAGCAAGCAACTAAATGTCTCTCTCAAAGCTCCTTCAGGAAGGGTATCCCAGTCGGAAATGAATTCGAGCGATCTGACTATACCAGGTAGAGGACTTCTGATTAAAATTGAAGCTGCTTTAATTGCACAGGGGATTAAACAACGGCACTCTCCACAGCATGCTCACTTTACAGCGATCAAAAACTGGCTGGGAAAATATCAACCTTCAGCAGGTGTTTCCAGGCTAAAGCAGGTTCGGGGATATCTAGAAGCTTTCTATCATCTATGTAAAATTGATGCTTGGAGCCAGGCAGTTAGTGTTGTTCAAATATCTCTCGATACTCAAACTGCTGAAGAATTGCATAATCAACTAGCGACATGGGGTTATTATTCATCCCAAATCGAGCTTTATACCACGTTGCTAAATCATGTCACCCTTGAATCCAAACCAACGTTACTAATAGGTCTGGGCAATGCATATGCAAATTTAGGCGACTACCAACGAGCGTTTGACTTTCTCCAACAAAGCCTAACCATTGCACAAAGTATTGGAAATCGCCTTCAGGAAGGTCCGGCTTTAGGTAATATGGGTGTACTTTATTACAATATGGGAAATTACGATCAAGCAATTGCTTGTCAGGAGCAACGCTTAACTATTGCCCAAACTATCCATGATCAACATGGGGAAATGAGTGCTTTGACGAATTTAGGATTGAGTTACCATACTCAGGGTAACTACAACAAAGCAATTGACTTTCATCAACGGAGTTTAGCCATTGCACAACAACTTGATCATCCTCTAGGCGAAGGGAATACTTTAGGTAATCTGGGGATTGTTTACTATTCGTTAGGTAATTATCAAAAGGCGATTGAGTATCAGCAGCAGCGTCTAGCCATAGCACGGCAGATTGGTGATCGTTCAGGAGAAATGAAGGGATTGGGCAACCTTGGTAATGCCTATCAATCGCTTGGTAAATATGACCAAGCGATAGCTGTCCTCGAAGACTGCTTAAAAATTTCTCGCGAAATCGGTTTTCTTCAGGTTGAATGCTATGCTTTAGGTAGTTTAGGCAACATTTACTGGGCTTTGAACCAGCAGGAGAAATCGCTGGATTACCATCAGCGGCATCTTGTAATAGCCCAAAGGATTCACGACCATTTGGCGCAGGAACAGGCTTTGAAAAATCTGTGTAATTGCCATGCAGCAAGCCAAAACTATGCCGAAGTTATTCATTATGGTGAACAGCATTTGGAGTTTGTTCAAGATCGAGTTAGACAAGCTCAGACTCTTGGCCACCTAAATCGTGCCTATCGTGAGACGGAGCAATACGATCTTGCAATTGCGTCTGGTGAAAAACTCTTAGCGATCGCTCAAGCTATCTCAGATCGGACAATGGAAATCCAGGCATTAGATGCATTAGGTCTCAGCTATTTTCGATTCAAGGTATATGACAAAGCGCTCGACTTCCAGCGGCAAAAGTTATTAACTATACAAACTATTGGTGATCAATCTCAGGAAATGGCAGCATTCTGGGATCTGGGAGTTACCTACGATGCCCTAGGGAACTATAGCCAAGCAATTGAGTGTTATCAACAACAGTTATTCATGACTAGGGATCTAGGTGATCATCAGGGAGAAGGTGCAGCCCTGAACAATTTAGGATATGCCTTTGCCTCTCTAGAAGACTATGACCAAGCCCTTCATTGCCATCAACAGTATTTGACAATAGTGCAGCAGCATGGTGATCGCCACGCTGAGATTAGAGCCTTTGCCGATTTGGGCAACTCGTCGTATCATTTGGAACATTACTCCCAGGCAGTTCAGTTTCATCGACAGGGCTTAGTAGTTGCACAAGCCATTGGCGATAGCTATGAGCAGGGGAAAGCTCTCTACAATATCGCAGCGAATTTAGGAACTTTGGCGCAGTATGAAGATGCAATGGCAAATTTTCAAGGGGCGTTGGCGCGTTTTCAGGCAGTGGGCGATCGCCACCTTGAGGCTCTGGTACTTTACAACATGGCAGAAGTCAGTTCTGAACTTAAAAATCCCGGAAAAGCTTTTGAATACTGTGATTGTGCCCTAAGTATTGCTACAGAATTAGGTATCCCGTTAGCGCAAGACTGCAAAGAACTTAAACAAAGGCTGCTCAATGAATAGTCAAGCGGAAACGATTCTTGAAACGGATGATCTTACTCAGGCTGGCCAAGTAATTCTATCTCACTTAGGTCTTTCTGCTGCCAATGGACAATATGTACTGGCTTCACGTGTAGAGCGTGCCCACTATAAAGCTGTTAAAAACTGGTTGGTAAAATATCAGCCAAAAGCCGAGGCAACTAACCTGGAGCAAATAAAAGGTTTGCTGGAAGCATTTCACCACCTGTGTGAAGTAGCAGCTTGGGAAGAAGCAACTCAGCTGCTGCTGCTGCGCGTTAATTTCGTTAATACAGAGTTGAAAGGTTCTTTAGTTGACTCATTGCACCTTCAGTTAGGGCGCTGGGGATATTACGCCACGCAAATCCAGTTATATAAGCAACTGTTAGGGTGTTGGACTCCAGAGACACAAATGGTTTGTTTGAATGGTCTAGGTCTGGTTTACCAGACCCTGGGTGACTATTCGAGAGCCGTTGAATATCATTCCCAGCATTTAGACCTCGCCAAACAAATAGCTGATTTAGCAGCCGAACAGAATGCACTTTGTAACCTGGGAAATGTTTATGGGGTGTTAGGACAATACCTTGTGGCAACTGCTTGTTACGAACAGGCACTAAACTTGGCATACCAGTTGGGTGATCGTAAAGGAGAAGGCGAACTTCTAGGCAACATCGGTGTATTACGGCGATTGCAGGGTAATTTTGACGAGGCGATTACCTATCATCAACAACACCTGCAGATCGCTTTGACAATGGATAATCAAGATGGACAAGCCAATGCCTTAGAAAACCTGGGTGTTGCTCATTATTACCTGGGAGTCTACGAAATTGCCCGAGATCTCTTACAAAGCAGTTTACGAATTAGCGCCCAAATCGGCGATAAAAAAGCAATGGCAGTGACATTGGGCAGTTTAGGTAATGTCAGCACGGCATTGGAGGATTTTCCGGCAGATCTCCAGTACTATGAGCAGCAGCTTGAAATCTCTCGTGAGATTAACTACTTGGAAGGACAAGAAAAAGCTTTGGGCAATATGGGTACGGTTTACAAAGACCTGGGCAATTACGAAGCCTCTTTGGAGAATCTTCGAGAAAAGCTCTCCCTTGCCCGCCAACTTCAAAGCCATGAGAGTGAGTCCTACGCTCTTAGCAACATGGGTAATACCTACGCTTGCCTAGGGGAGTATGAAGAGGCAATTTGCTGCCAGCAAGCCAGCATAGAAATTGCTCAGAAAATTGGTAATCATTGGGGATATGCGGCTGCAATGTGCAACCTGGGATATGCTTATCGACTGTCCAGACAATTTGATGCAGCTATCTCCTGCCTGCTGAATAGTCTGCTCATTTTTGAATCACTGCAAGCTTCTCAAATCGAGATATTAATGATGCTGTTCACTCAAATCGCTTTTGAGGTTGGTTTCAAAGAGTACATTGAATTGCTAGACAAACATCTGAAAATCATTGCTGATGCTCAGGGTGAACAATCCGTTGTCAAGCTGAGAAAATACTTATTTGAAGAGAGGTTTATACCCCAAGATTTTATTCTACCGTCAACAAAATCGCCAAATTAATCGTATAGTTAAAGTCAATCTTCATTAAGTATACTAATAATTGTAGATTCAGTTTTAACATCTCCAATTTCTCTACAGATAGATAATACTCTACTCAAATATTCCAATTCATGCGCCCCCATTTCTTTTATTGAGCGATTAGCGCACATTTCCATCGCAATTATCAAAGATTCTTGAAGGCAATTACCAGATTTATCGTCATCGCCTAAAAAATTATAAGCAAAACTCAAATTTTGTAAAGCAATTCCTTCAGCAACGTGATCGCCCAGATATTGGACAATTTGTAAATTCTGCTTAAAATAGTTAATTGCCTGAGGATATTGTTCTAAATTTCCATAACCAACTCCTAAATATTCTAGTGCTTCCGCTTCTTGTGAACTAGTCTTTTTTTGAGAATCCCAAGCTATATTACTTGCTCGTATTATCTCTAAAGCTTCTTCATAATAATTAATTCCTTGAGCATATTCTTCTAAAGAATAATAGAAGCTACCTAAACTGAGCATAATTCCAATTTCTGCACTACGATTACCTATTTGCCTGACAATTACTAAAGACTGCTCGCAGTAATTAATTGCTTGACGGTAATCTTCTAAGGAAGAATATACGCTACCCAAATTCTCCAAAGCCCGACTTTCACCATCGCGATCGCATACCTGCTGAGAAAGCTTCCACCATTGCTGATAGTTCTCAAGAGCGAGCGAGTAGTTTTCTAAAGCCTCGTAAGCTCTTCCCAATCCCCCCAATGCAGAGCCTTCACTGTGGTGGTCACCTATTTCTCGTGCAATATCTAACCACTGCTGATGATAATTGATAGCACCCATGTAGTTATGCAACGAATAATAGACATTCCCCAAACCACCCAAGGCTCGACCTTCTTGAGAGCGATCACCTATTTCCTTTGCAATTTCCAACTGCTGCTGATGACATTTAATAGCGTTTTCGTAATCTTCCAGAGAAGAATAGCTATCACCGAGATTACCTAATGCTGCACCTTGTCCCTGACGATCGCCTATTTCCCTAGCTATATCTAAATGCTGTTTATGGCAATCAATCCCACGATAAGAATTCCCTAAAGTATCTAGGACTCTACCAAGATTACCTAATGCTGCACCTTCTCCTTGACGATCGCCTATTTCCCTAGCTATATCTAAATGTTGCTGACAAAACTCAATCCCTCGTGCAGTGTTACCGATGGAATTGTAAACTTGACCCAAACTACCAAGTGCTGCACCTTGTCCCTGACGGTCGCCTATTTTTTGAGCGATTTTTAACCACTGCTCGTAGTAATTAATGGCTTCAAGATAACTATTTAAAGAGCTACTAACACTCCCCAAACTACCAAGTGCCGAACCCTCCCCCTGAAGGTCGCCAATTTCTCTAGCAATTTCTAAACTTTTTTGATTGTAGTCTCTCGCACGAATATAGTCTTCCAAATAATTGTAAACATTACCTAAACCACCATTAGCCTTACCTTCACCATCACGATCACCATTTTCTATTGCAATATTCAACCATTTTTGATAAAAGTCAATGGCACTATTATATTGTCCTTGATTTTTATAAATATTAGCTAAACCTCCATTGGCTCGACCTTCTAAAAGGCGATCCTCAATATCCTGAGCAATGGTCAAGCACTGCTTAAAGTAAGAAATGGCTTGGTTATAATCTCCACGAGATTCACAGGTATTCCCCAAACCACCTAGTGCATTGGCTTCTCCCTTGCGGTCGCCTGTTTCCCTGGCTATGTCCAACCACCTTTGATAACAATCCATAGCAAGACTGTAATTTCCTTGAGCGTTATAGGCATTACCTAAACCACCATTAGCACCACCCTCTCCCTTGCGATCACCTATTTTCTGTGTAATTAGCAAATTCTGCTGATGAAAGTCGATTGCACGCTCATACTCTCCTATAGAATGGTAGGCATTACCTAAACCATTTAAACAAACAGAATCCACCGAAGAGTTGAATTTTCCCAGAAGTTTGTTGTAAAGACTAAGTTGTTCCTGATAATAACCCCAAATTCCTAATTGCTCTTGTAATTCTTCCTTTGTTGGTAGATTAAGGGAAATAGCAATAGTTAAACTCGCTTTTTGCCAATTTTCTAGTTCGCAAAGATGATGGAATGATTCTAGAAGACCTTTTACGTGATCTATATTACTTGGATTGGGCGGGAGTGTATACTTTGTAATCCAGTTAACTACTGCTCTATAGTAAGTACGTTTCCAATGGGGTTTTATCGACTTTATTGCCGATGGGTTAATATCAAGTTCATTTAAAACTAAATCACTATGAGGAATAATACTCTTCTGTTCTGAATTCAGTTTATCTAACTCAATTTGTTGATTCATAATTTTCAACACACATTCAGCATGAGTAAATGTACTTTTTATTCTGTGTTTAGTGTTTTAATTAAGTCTATATTAATTATTTTATCTCGTTTTAGTCTCCATCTAGGTTATCCAGTTTCTTCAAATGTTCCAGCGATACACCTCGAATTAAATTATGCTGTCTAAGTAGAACTTGATTGTTCCCGTCAATTAGTTCTTCAACTAAAAAGCGATCACGCAAAGTATCCAACGCCATTTGTCGTCCTTCTTCATCTATATCCCAATCTTCTAAATGGGAAAGCCAAAACTCTTCTGGTACTTCACAACGATAAACCGAAGACTCAGAAAGGAGTAAATAAGCATTACGAACATCTGTACGTAAACGATTAAATGTATTTTCTAGTCTAGATTTAACATGACGACGCAAATTACGTGTGTATCGATGCAAGTTGAACTTATCATCGGCTGATGCTGTTGCTCCACCAGATTGTGCTTCTTCAATTGCCTTTTCAACTTCTTCTACTTCGTTTCCATATCTATTCCAATAAGCTAGAACATTACCATTAAATGGGCAATTAACAATTTCGCCAGCAATTACCCGTAAAGCTAGAGGATGACCTTCATAAGCTTTTCCAATACGTTCTAGATAAGATTTTGCTTGTGTTTCTTCACTAATATCTAAACCTGTTTTACTAAATAATGCTAACTGCTCCAATTCTTCTAAACCACTTAAAAGTTGGCAGTATAAAAAATTTAGATAACGTTTTTCTGGATCAATTTGTGCTGGTAAATCCTGTGAAGTTAAAATCAAACAACTTTTACAATTATCAGTATTTGATAACCAAGTTTGCAAGAACTTTACCCACCATTCATCTTTAAACTTACTCCAGCCTTCCTCCTCATTTCCCTGTAAAATTTTCTCCAAAGAGTCAATTTGCACTAAATAGCGATTCTCTTGTAAGTATCTCGCTAATCGATACAGCAATCGCTGGGGATCTTTGCGATCTTCTGGCATTATCAGTTCGCCCCACTTTTCCAACCATCGCGCTGCTACACTTGCAAAATCATGGGCTTGTTCCTCATTGTCAAAATTCTCCTCGTGAAACTTGCTCCAGTCTCCGTCCAACCAGTCTGATAACTCTACTGCTAATCTTTCCCCTAAAGCCGTTTTACCAATACCTGTAATCCCAACAAGTATCAGCAAACGATATGACCCGCGAACTCGATTACTTAAGTCGTTAATCAAGTTATCCCGACCAACCCAAGCATTATCATAAGCACAAAAGTTAGGAGATGCAGGCCGACTTTCCTTACTATCACCAGAAGTTGTATTCCTTGCATCATTAATATCAAGCTTTGCTAAAATCTCAAAAGCAAAAGCACTGGCATGGCGTGCAGCAATTTCCTGAGAACCACCCGCATCTGCTTCACTCTTACCGTCAATCAGGTCAGAAATGCCACGAATAATTAGTGCAGATACCTGCTGGTTTGCATGAGCTGCTTGCAGTAAACCTCGCCCCTCCATTTCTACTGCGATCGCATCACCATATTTTGACCGGAGAAACTTCCAAATTGTTGATTGGGTTGAAGCCACTACCTTTTCTCCTCCGGCAATGGGTGCAACAAATACACGGGGAGGAGTATTTGTCCTAACTGTTAATCTTTGCAGCCAGTCTGTTTTCCTGGCTTCAGCCCTAGCTCGTTGTATTAATTTATATGTAGATAGTCCGACATCAGGTCTGGGTTCAAATTTGAGTTTTGCTTTACCTGACTCATAGCCGTATACCTTTGTTGCGGCTACAACGTCGCCAAGAGCAACATCTTTAATACCGCCTGCTACTCCAACAAAAAATATGACGTTGGGCTGAAAGTAGGCAATCGCCCGTTCCGCTTCCACAGCAGCGCTAGAATTTCCTGCACCCACCTCAACAATCCCCACTTCCCACGTTTTAGCGTTGGCAGTAAATTTTCCTTGCTCATAAACCGTTCCTTGGGGATGCATCTTTTCCCGGAGGTCGGTCAGATGGGCCCGAACAGCCATATATTCTATAGGAATAGCAGTGAATATAACCGCGCAGTGCATATCTTGACTTCTTATGTAACTTGCTGTTTTCATATTTTGACGTTTTTTCTGGAGTTTAGACTAATTATTCCCTAACTCAAAGGCTAGAAGCAGGACTTGGTATCGTTCAAGGTTTATTTTCGGTGAATTTGCGGTTTTATTAAGGGTTTTGTTATGGATGTAACCAGGAATTGGAACGCTTATGATTGGCACGAGCCGCATCAAGGAAGCCAAATCCCTCTATATATCCAAAATCTAAAATTGGCAGTTTCTGAGGCCCCACACTTGTTTTGATTGTCTCGAGTTATTCTTTGCGTGGTGGGGCATGAAACCTTATTAACTCTAGAATCAAATTATATTGAGATCCCTGACTTGGGTTGGTCTTGTTAGATAATCTCCTGAACGGGATAGTGGCACTACCACTTCACCAATGTAGTAACCATTAAAGCCTAGAATAACGCTTTTAAGCAGGCTTAAAAGCACTATTGTTAATTCGGTTTTAGCTGTCAGGGTAGTTCTTATTATACAGGTTTCTCTACATCAGTAACTGGTGGCGATCGCCGCCAGTGGGACGCTCCTAAGAAACACAGTTAGATGTGTTTCTTCCATATATCACTAGCGGCGTAGTCCGCTAGTTAGAGGCTCACATCTTGCACCTGGGCTAACAACCCACTTATTGACAATAACTGAGCCTGAAACGCTAATATTAGGTTCAAAAAGTTGAACTATCTCACTTTATTGACAATGGTGCAAGATCTGAGCCTCCGACTAGCGGACTACGCCGCTAGTGATATATATAAGAAACACAGGAAATTAGAGGGAAATTTGAGAGCTTAAGATTTATAATTAATAGTTACCCTGACAGTCAAAAAATTTTGGATTTTGGATTTTAGATTTTAGATTGGTGATGAGTTAGTTAGGAGCAGGTGTTAGGTGTTTGTTTAGAGTTCTTACTAATCTAAAATCCAAAATCTAAAATCTAAAATTCGGTCAAAACCGTGTTAACAGTGGTGTTAATTAAGCCTGTATCTGAGCCTGGTTCTGAGTGAAATTGGTGAATTTATTGGTGAAGTGACTGTTAAATTGTCACTATCCCGTTTAGGAGATTAGATTTGGACACCTC
>Ga0116229_10009014_pt1 | contig 15346 bp, 4 predicted proteins | sample S1TSphgellanicum_3_FD_87313 | JGI IMG/M metagenome (GOLD analysis project Ga0116229, IMG submission 87313) | Host-associated microbial communities from peat moss isolated from Minnesota, USA - S1T2_Fc - Sphagnum magellanicum MG | ecosystem: Host-associated > Plants > Peat moss > Unclassified... | reverse complement strand
TGGCATACTTTACCTGCATTGATTTGTGAACTTGATTGCACTTTCTAACAATTTCTGTTGCAATTTGTTGTCTGCCTGTCAGAGAGAGAAAATATGGAACAAACACAGACTTCATTTGGTCCCACATTTTGAGGAATGTTCAACAGGTGCTACTCTGAACTGCAAACTCAGTTTTTAGGAACTTCATGGAACGTTTCCTATTTAAACTCTTGCTGGTTTGAACTTTGCTACAACCACAAACTGATTACTTGATTGATCAGCTGCTTGTTAATGGTATCCTGAAGATTCTTAAATATTCAGCGAAGAGCTTTTCAAAGCCAAATGGTGTCTTCAAAAGATTTTATTGCATTCGAATGACATTCGTGGATGGGGAAGCTTGATCATTGGCAATTCAAGGCCAAGTCAGTCATTTCCTACCTCCCAACTCTAGTTTAATACCTACCTATGTCTCTTAATTTGGTATCTCCCTACAAATGTTTGTTTATGACTTACATACTTTACTCTAGGGTCAGTTTTGTCATTAAATAATCTTTAAAATAATGAAACAAATTTTCATGAAAATATTAGGCCTGAGGTGTTGAAGACCATTATAATTATCAAAGGCTACAAGCTGAATAATTTCATTCTTCATATAACAAATCATATCAGATCATGAAATAATAATAATTTCAAATTCATCTAAAAGAATTAATTATTCGTTTTGTCCATGTGAAAACTGACCCTAAGCTATGGTATGCTACTTTATGTTTCCTACCTCCCTACCTATTCTACTTTTTTTCCTACCTCTCTACCTCTTACTTTAATGACCTACCTATGTAACTTTGTTTATTACCACCCTAGTCTAATTTATAACGAAGATGTGCAACTTTATTTCCAACCTCTATGTTTTTTTTTAATGGCCTACATTTCAATGTTTTTTTATTAATTTTTTTGAAGTAGGAGTTGGTAGCAAGCACTGCAAGCTAGAGCTCTCGCAGGACTACCCTAGTTTTCTAGACTGTTTAGGTATTCATTTTTATTTTTTTGGAATTGCCAAAACAAAAATAAGTGCATGCCTTGCCAAAAATCTAAATGAAGCTCTCAAGCATAATAGCTTCATTATTTAGTCTGAATTTTAAATTATTATTACTTTATTGCTGAACACAATTGACAAAAAAAAAAGTTGATTATTAGGCACCTTGCTCCCAAACCAGCCTAGGTACTATGGATCCTAAATGTTCTCCAAACAGCAGCAAAGTGGAAATAGACATTTGGGGCAAATCAAAAATAAAAAATTTCCCTTTTTTATATAAAAAGAAGTGATTTTGGAAGTTTTCAATTGTTAGAGTAAAAGTCACCATATTTGTATATTTGGTTTTCAAAGTGTAACCAAAAATATAGAAGGATGTTTAAATATTTATGTTTTGTTTCTGGTTTGTAGCTAGATTTGGCTAAATCTCTCTAGGATGATTGACACTTTGTTTACAAATAAAAATTAATATAAAAACCCTACTTTGAACATCTAAGGCTACCTATCCAATGGTATGTAGGTGTCAAATAGAAAAACCTAAACTAGTTGAAGGGTAGAAAAGAGAAAAATGCAAGATTTAAATACTCATGTAAATGCCAATGAAATAGAAGACCATTCTTGATATAAACGGTAATTATATTTTACTTATTGTAAATTTGAAAAGATAAATTCACAATAATGTGAAAACCAATGATGTTTGTAATGTTTTCTATTATGCATTGTTTTTTTTTGTAGTTTCTTTTGCACATGATATTTTTTTGTTTGATTTCTAACTATGAATTCATTTGAGATCTCTCACACACATGTAACAAAAAAAATAATTATTAGGAATTGTAATTACAAATAATAATATTATGACTTGAAGTAATAATATGAATAAACATGAGAAAAATTTAATGAGCTTCATGGGCCTTATAATGAGAATCTTTTGACTAAATGCATAAAGTTTGAAGATCTTTGAAGTTAAGTTGCACACCTTTCTTTTTGTCACATGGTCCTTTTTTAGCTCCTATTATTGTGTTATTCTTACATATCCATCATTGTAGAAGGTGAAGAGTTATGTGTGATTTCGATATTGTAAAAATAACAATTGAACCCTTGTTTGTTTCAATTTCTTCGATGACTTTTGTTACAAATTTATTAAAAGCAATTATTATGAGATGTGATTTTTTTTAAAAATGTGTGCATATTTTCATGAATGTTTACCTGAAACTATTCCAAAGGTGTATTTGATGCATCAACAATTTTGATACCCTCTTCCCATAACATTTTGAACTTATCAACCAATGGTTGCATGCACACATCCAAGTGTTTTGATTTGTGATTTGCCAAATATAATCAAAGCAAGAAATATTAATGTTTTTTGTAATCATACATGATGGAATGTTATGTTTAACAAATTATTTTGCACATGGGCCATAATAAGTAATTTGTGTTTGATTAAAAAAGAAATTCACATCATCTATAATTAGCCCTAACTTTAAATGATTGGGTTCTTTTTTTAAATTATGTTATTTCTATTATACATGTTTTCAAACCTTTGAATCTCGTGGAACTTTCATCACCCCATTTGAACCACAATTCTCCTTATGCCACTCCATCTAAATAATTGAATATGAAGTACAGAGAACCTTCCCAAGTGACAAAAATTGTAAAACCTAAAACCAAATCATATGTACAAAAACAAAAAAATAAATTGTAATTATAATGTTAAGGTTTTAAAAACAAAACAAAATTATCAAGAACTCTTACCAACTTGTATGCATGTTTAAATTTTTTTGATTTTATGGTTTTTGTAAACACAACATTAAAAATGAATATGTCTACAATTAGAAAGTTGAATTCAAAACATGAAAACATGAAAATTTATAATTTATAATACTTTTCGAATGATAGAAAAATTTATTAAATTTAGCCAATTTTTTTATTTTTCACACATTAGACAATTGTTCAATAACCCATATTCCCCACGATAGAAAAACATAATCATTCCTAAAAGCATTAATCAATTGTGACTTTAAACCAACCTTGAAATGAATTTTCATTTCTTGATGAAATTGAATAAAAAGTTTTTGGGCGTAACAACTTTTCTTTCAAAAGCTTACACAAAATCTCACATGTTCATCAACAATGTGGGGTTGAATTTATAAAATTAATTAAAATTTTCCTTGATTACAAATTTACAAAATCACACAAATCATATGAAAAGGGTTTTTTTTTTTCCAAATTTTATCAAGTATGAATAATTGTAGCAAAAATTTAGATTTAGAAGATGACAAATTGAATTATTAAATCAAAGGAATATAAAAAACTTTATAAAAAACTTTCATATTTCATTATATATTTCAATTTATGATTTTCAAAATATTTCAAAATTATCTTCCTTTATATCAATGACATCACATTATTTTTTATGTCAAAAAAAATCATTTAATTAAGCATTTTCATAAATATAATGAGTCCATAATTATATTATATGAATTGTGATGTAAGGTTCTTGGCATTTCAAAAGTTCAATATGTTATGGTAATTCAAAATAGTCATGAAATTCATACAATGTGATCATATCACATGTAATATTATTTTTTTGAATCATTTTCATATTTTTTCATTTATATTTTGTTCCATGGTCTATGATTGATAATTTAATAAGTCGTAACAAGATTATGTACTTCTCTTTAATGTGTTTTCACCTTTGTTATAAGGATTATCGAAGTACAAGGATAAAATTAATATCAATCCATCCCTAAATTGCTTTCAAATTTAAAGCAAATTCATAGCAAATAATTTGTTGACAACATTTTTTTCCATAAAGGTTTATTTTAGAAAGTTCATTTATGGGATCGTTTTCAAAATTGTCATCACCAATGTGTTTTGGTCATCCAAAATTATAATCATATAATTTCCCTTAAAACATTTTTATTTTTCCAACATTTCAATGTTGGTTTCATGTTCATTTTACACATCATCTTCAATCATAAGCATGTTAATTAGTACATCATTGAAATGGAACTCACATAAATTTTATGTGTGTTTTTTAATGTATTTATAACTCCATGTGTTTGCATCAATATTGAATTGTAAAATTTTCATGTATAAATTTTCAAAAACATAACTCGTTCATCAAAAAATTAAAATTAATTTAGATTGAAATCAAATTATGAATGACAGAAAAATTATTCGTTTCTCATTTTACATAATCTTCAATCAAAGAAGCATTTACATTATAATTAAAGAACAATGAGTAATTTTGCACAAAGAAAAAAACTTTAGTTTTTATTGTTTGCAAATTTTTACCTTATTTTCACATAAAATTTAATCTTAACAAACCATTAAAAAAAATGTTTGTTTAAAAATGTAGATTTGCAAAAAAAAATAAAAATAGATCACTAAAAAAATTTTAAAATTTCAACCAAATTTTCATGTTTTAAGCTCATGTTTATCTCCTAAACCTAATTCCCTCCCAATGCCATATGTTTATAAAATTTTATATGACTTACTTTTAACTTTTGTTCCTATGGTTGAAAATGTCACACTTTTTTTTTAAAATGGAAGAAATCTTTAAATTAAACCTTTTGAATTAATTATGCCATATTTTATATAAAATTGTGTGAAATTTCATCATTATGATTTTTGCATTCGCTTCCAATATGTAAATTTCATAATTTTGCTACCTGAAAAATGTAACTATGGAAAATATATTTTAAATATGCAATGAAGGAAAATCATATTGTATATTATTGATATTCATCAGCTAGAAATTATAATAATAATTTTAATTATTAAAATATCTTAGAAATTTTTCAACATAAACAAATTTGAGAAAAAAAAAATCTAACTAATTTTTTTAAAAAGATAAAGAGATTAAAGTTGTAAGGAATAGAAACCTACACCCCAAATTTTTGAAAAATTAGAAGCTAATGAAACTAAAAAGTTAAAATATTAAAAAATTATTACCATTTTATCAAATTAGAAGCCAACAAAACCTCTAAAACTATTTTTTGTAACAAACTTTTTTTCTCAAACAATTAAAACGATGATGAATAATCAATTTGAATTTTTAAAACCATTTCGAAACCATTCAACCTAGAATTTTTTTAAGCCTTTTATAATTTGATTAATGTTGTTATTTGTAATAAAAGTGAAAAGGAATGAGATTTAATGTCTTTTTTTTTAAATTTTGATTTTGATTCAAGATTTTGAAAATTGGAAAAAAAATTTATTAGACAATTTGTGGAAATTTTGATTATGAGATTCTTGCAAAAATTGATTTTGAAGAAAAAAAATTTGGTGTGAAATTGATTATTATGCTAGTTGTGTGAAACTGATTATTATAAACAATGCATGGCATTAATTCACAATGGTAGTCACATAAGATGTGGCTTACATGAATTTTTCATCCATCCAAACTAGTTTACAAAGCATTATCATTTTACGATTAATTTTATGATTAAACAATGTAGTATGTATTCACATTGTTTATATTTATCCAAATTTTTATTTTTTAAAAAATATCATTTTGATATTAAAATAAATTTATTATATATTATTGGTAATTTCATTCATTTCAATTTATACCCTGTTGACATATGTCATTATATAGGTTAGACATTAAAATCTAGTTTATATTAACAATATAAACAACATATTATGCCTACCTAAGCCTACCTAACCGAAATTGGTTATGTAAGAAAGAATATTTAGTCAACATCTCACATTAACCACACCCCATGTCATTATAATATAAGAAATCATGATTTTTCAAAAAGTTCAATTTGACTAAAACATTCACATTGACCAAAAGGATATTCACTTTACTTAAAAACATGGGGCATGAAAGACACATGATTCTTTTGGTTGGTTTTTTTTACTAAAATGATAATTTTAACTAAATGATAAATCATACATCTTGTCAAGAATGACAATTTTTTAAAATGGTCCATCAAAATACCCATGGCTTAGTCAAATCGTCCATATTTAATGGCCATGTTTAGTTAAATTGGCAATATTCATTTGATTAGTTAACCTATTTACTATGCCTATTAAATTACCTACCTACTTACTTACTTCACACATATTTACATACTTATGTGGAGTATGTATATTGTATATATACCTTATACATGTGTGTAAATATATAATACATAAGTGGGTTATGGATAGGTAGGTAAGAGGCCATGGTGGGTAGGTAGGTCATGGGAAGGTGGGTAGGTAAATATTTACTATTTATTTATTATTTACATTTTTATATTTATAAATTGATTTTTTTTTTAAAAAGAATTTGCGATGCCCAAATTTTTGTCCAATTTGACTAATCAAAAAACCATCAGTCAAATTGGACATGTTCAAATTGACAAGTCTAGTATGATTAAATAATCAAATTGACCAAATGTCAAAATGATTGGTTTCTTATTTAGTTTCATAATCAGATAATCTATGAATTCTTGTAATGCTAATTAGAATTGATCTTTGAACCCTTAACGATGGAAATTAACTCCTTTACCACCAAACACCTCACATTTTGTAACAAAATGATAATTTATATTTTATTTACTCTACTTCATTTGAAACATTACACAAAACATAATTTATGATATTTGATATCTTATTAATAATTTGTCCAATCACAAGATTAAAGTTTAATTTTAAAATACATTTATTTAAAGAAATAATATTTGAATTTTGTTATTGAATACCATTTCAATAACCATTCTTTGAAAAAACATTAATTCAAGCACATGATTTATAAATGGATGATATAATAATAAATAAATGTCTTTCATAACTTAAACCTTCATTTTAACATAAAAGTTATATCATATAATTTTTCTTTTGATGTACCATTATTTTACCAATAGAATTTAATTTAGATGTGTGATACATACTTTATTCACATATAATATTTATAAATGGATTATAAATTGCTTATACTACCTATTACTTGACTTATTCAATAAATGAATCACATTAACTACATAATTAAGTAATTAATTCAAAAAAATCACATATCAACATGATAAAGTACCTATTATTGAACCCACATACATATGATTTATTAGTTATTTATTACCTACTACCTATTACCTAACCTACCTAATTAATTAACTCATTAAAAAACACTATGACATATCAACATGATAAAATATTTATTACTTTTACTAGATGCATATTACCTATTATTTGCTAATTATATTTACTATTTCCTATCTATTACAATTTGTTTACATGACCAATTGTAAAATAATTATGTTTTCATCCATCAATGGATGCCCTAATAAATGGATGATAAATCTGTTTTTTTGCACCTAATTTAAAATTTTAAAAAATTGTATAATGTTAAAAAAATTCAAAATGGTCCAATTCTACCATTAATTACCATGGGTCGTCTGAAATTTTCACAAAACTACCAAATTCTACAACACATTTAACAATTAGTTCATTAAAAAAGTTAGACCTTTAACTCCAAAAATTTCATTGGCCACTTTTTTTTCAAATTTAATTACATGTACATTTGCAACTAAGATTTATAGTAAAAAATCAAATTGAGAAGATGTCACATGGTGTCTAATGGCCTATAAACAACCTTCCAAATTGCAAAAAAAAAATAAAAAATCATTTATTTTGGGATGCCACAAAAAAATGGATGATACAAATGTATTTTTCATCTTCATTTTCATGGGTGTATGCATTGTCCAATGGCTCATTTTAAGGAAATATAACATTCACAAGAATTATAAGCAAATTTTTATAAATGATCCATATAGATATGGTTTTTAATTCTAAGATCATTTCAAAAGGATTTTTGAAAACAAAGTCCAATTTTCAACCTTCCTAAAATTCATAACTACCATTTGGTTTAAGGTTTCACAAAAAAAAAAATTCACATTTAACTGTATGATTTCATTCTTCAACCCATGTTTAATCACTACAATTTAGAATGGAATTCAATATGAATTCTTGATTTTTTTAACAATATAATCAACTAATCTATTCATAATTTTAACTTTAAAAGTCCACTACTAATAATGAATGTTTTATTTTCAAAAAATTATTGTGCAAATGTCTTCATAATCAAGTTGTTAGTTTAGAATGAATCATCATTTAATGTATTTAAAATTAAATTGTTCACCATTAGCATTTAAACATAAAACACCCCACAAAAATTGTTGTTTTGACCCTAAAAATGAGCCATAATACCTTACATTCACCTTCCTCCAAATTGACATTAATTGCAAGTTTTAATTGCATACGTAACTATAAACCACTTTATAATCATTTTTTCTAAGTCCCATAAAAGATAATTACATCTATAGTCACAAAAATGGTTGACTTGGACATAAATCACAAACACATGTGTTGGAATGGACATGAATCCTTGTAGTGTTTCTTGTCTAGAAACCTTCCATCCAAGATCAACAACTTTTTAATCCTCCAACATTTAGACTTGAATTCCAATGGCAATTTGTTAAAAACTTTACCACCATAGCTTTTTGTCTCCACCACTTTGAATCACTTCGATTTGAGCTACAATGCTTTATTTAGGAACATTCGTGTAAAGTTTAACAACTTGGTGAATTTTGTGACTTTCATCTTGACCAACAACCATATGGAAAATAGTGGTTTTTAGCAAATTGGCAATCTCATGAAACTCCAATACTTCCTATATTTGCAATTGAATTTTCTTAATACAACTTTCACCTTACCTTTGAAACTTAGCCAATTGGTGAATATGTGTACCTAGATTTTAGCAAAAAATATTTTAAAACACCATTTCATTTTCCACTATTGTAATATTAAACTTAATTATGGGTAATCTCCAAATTGTTGTGCAGAATGTGAAGGACCTCTCAAAAGGTTCTTGTTTCACAAAGGTTTCAAAGTTTTTACAACTTTGAATCCATATCCAATGACCTAATGTTTGATGGGGATGAAAAGTATTTGCCTTTTAGAACACAAGATATTGGAAATGTTGATAAATGTTTAACATATTCTTTCAGTTGGGTTAAACAATGTTGACATTAAATTTTGTCATATTGTTAATGAATACTTGAATCCTTATCACATACCTATCACAATGTAGTATGTATACCTATCATAATTGTTGCACTTCATTTTTCACCGTGTTGATGTTTGAATATCACAAACCATCATTTTTACTAAAATCAATTTGAGTGTGCAATATCATAAAAATCTTAATTTTGGCAATTCACTTTGTTGCAGATCTTACTACATCACTAAAACTACATGCAATCTTTAAACATGTAAGCATTTTCATGGAAATGCTACTATTATTTATGTGACTCCTTCATGAAACCTTTCTACAAATTAGGTTTCATAGTTAGTTCATGAAATACTACCGTGGGGAGCCAATTACTGAGAATAAAACTAGCATAAAGCTTAATAACCTAACAAAAAAAAATCAATTAGGCCTTGATTTGCTTTCAATAGGTTAGAGTGATCTCCATCATCTCCAACATGTTCATTAAATGGAGGACATATAAGAATGTTTTGGTTTTTTTTTTCCTTAAAACCACATAAAAACCTATCATACACAATCATTAAGATGGACAAAAAATTTATTAAAGAAATGTTTTGATTAAAAGTAGTACATTCAAGTTGTATTTCCAATTCTTCTCAATAAATGATCCACAAAAATGAAAATGCAATCAATTTTCAAATGCTTATGCAAAGTAAAAAAAAATTGATGTTGTTCTAAAAAAATATGGCGAAACATTTAAATGTATCTACTAATTACTATGCATATAAAATGGTCTAAACAAAAAGTAAAAAAATATAACTAAAATGTCATAGTTGATTGATTATGTAAAAACCAAAAAATGAAAAAAAAAAAAAATCTTTGGAATTATTTTTTCATTTTCTTTCTACCTTTCCCTTTTGCATTGTTTTGTTTTGTTGCTTTTCATAGCTAGAATAAGACCACCAAAATTTGACTCATTTTATTTTCTTCTTTTAATTTCCTTTTTCCTTATCCTCAATTTTTTTTATTGATGTGATGCATGAATTCCCATTTACCCATGCATCAAATCTTCAAATCTTATTTCCATTTGATTTTATCCTCCCACACTTTTGTTACATATACCCATTCATTGAACTCCATCACAAAGCCAACAACTTTAACTTGAATGGATTGAAATTCTTCCCAGTCGCTTTTTGCAATGAGAATCATATTCACACATTCAATGTCAAAACCTTCAATACAAAAAAAATCCTTTAAAAAAATTGAATCACTCATTCAAAATGTTTTCTCATACTCTTCCAAACCTTTGTAAATGCACTTCATAAGTTAATGTCTTACATGAGTCACCATAGAAACTAAAAATGCTTTGTGTTTGATTTTTAAATTAGTTAAATGCTAAAGAAACCCACCTTTCATAACTTCGATCAATGTACATTTCTCAATTTCTTTTGACAACTCACTTGGTTTCTCATATTTGGACCTCTTTTTTTAAAGCTTTTCATCCAATGAAACAAGAATTTGTCAAATTGCATTTACTTTTGCAATTTTTTCATTTTCTTTTCTTACATTTAACCATCTAGCTCCTTTTTGTGTTAATTTTTCATGTCCACTTTTTATTTTTATCACTACCACTACAGGAAACCCCACCTTGCCTTGCACAAACCATGAAAAAATAATGAAAAAACCAAATTAACTTGTTGTTCAAACAATAGAGACAACCATCGAAACTAACCAAAAGTAACCTTAATCCAACATTAACCTTAATTTAAATGTGGGGACTCCAAATTACTACATTTATTTATGTTTCTTTCTTCTTTTTATTATCAAAAATTACAAGTAAGATATTAGGTTTGTAGGGAAACAAGCAAGGAGCAAGAATGTGAGGTGGCTTAGAGCAAATGTTGCGGATTTTAAAAGTCATGAACTCAAATTTTTGGCCACAAATCAAGAATTCAGTATTTTTCTAAACAACATTCTTGTGCTTGCCTTTTGAAGTAGTTATTGCATGTTATTTTGCAAAAGTTTCCATTTGTTTGAATTTTTTAAAATCACTATAATGAAAAGGAAAAATAAATGCATGACGAGGGAAGTTACAAGGTCAACTCATGGGTCCTTCTTAAAGTTGAGCAAAGAACATTTTTGAAATCCATCAAAACACCCACCAATTATGGTGCAAATCTAAAAAATGCCATCAATAAGAAGGGATCAATTTACAAGTCTCAAATCATACAACTTTTTCAACATGTTATAATACATGTGCACTATTAGTGGTAATCAAAGGTTGACTATTAATGGCATATGTGAAAACATTATCATCTTTTTAGATAAGTGTGGTGGGTTTGTGCTAAAGTGGTTGATACACAAGAATTTCCAACAATGGAAAAAGAAAATGTTGATGTTCATACTCTATTGGAGATACATTTGCTTACATATTTTTTCGATTCCCAAGTTCATTCATTGATTTAGTTGGTGTAAAAGAAAATTTGTTGGCCCTTTGCAAAAGAGGAATATGTTCTTCATCAAAGGATTCCTAGAAATTTTGAAAGATTTTGTAAGACAATATGCTCAACCTAAAAGAAACATGATGAAAAGTTATTTGATACAAGAAACAATAACTAAGTTCCGTGATATGATTGGAGACCTTGATGAGTACGCCCCTCAAGTTTGGAAATAACAAAGCGATGTTTGGGAAATTGGTATGATTCTCATTTTTATTCAAAGTGATTTTTTTGATATTTATGAAGGACCAAAACACAAAAATGCAATATAACATATTATATATTTCATTCCAAAAAAAATTACAATAGAAGAAAATGCCATGACAATAGAAAAACAATGAAGTGAATTTTGTGTTCATCCTATTTTAAATTTTGCAAAAAAAAAAGAAATGGAAGAAAAATAATAAAGAGATTTGACAAAATCTTACACTTTGAAATAAAAAATAAATAGAAAAAATCATTTGATTTGAAAACCAAAAACAACCCCAAGTAGATGAACTTCTTGTGGTAAAAAAGGAGTCCAGGAAAACATCCCACAAGCATCATAAAAATCAAAACCTTTGTTTCCAATATCCTTGTAAATACATTGTGAATGAGCATATTTTATAAGTTGAAAACAAAACATTAGTAGTCACAATTCAACATCAATTTTATTTACCAATTTAGTAAAAAATAAATGGTGTAGTCGAAATCAACCACATGGATGATTCAATGATCCTATTAGCTTGGGTATGATTCTAAAGATGTGCTTGCAAAAAACAACCTTATGCTACATTATCAATGTACATTATCAAGCCTAATAAACAATAAACTTCCAAGGAGTTCAAAGGGTTTAAGAACCAACTTTGAAAAAACAATCTTGTAGATTGTGTGATTGTAGGAAGAATTCAACAATAGGAACACAATAATATATGTGTGAGAAATAAAAAAAGAGTGCACAAGAGCGAAACCATAGAAGGAAGTCCAATAAATCTTTTTGAGCAATTGAAGTCGAGTTGGTTCTTACTTCATTCTCTTCTTTAGGTTAACTCTATCTTATTATCAATTAATTATTCGTATTAGAAGGAAATAATTTGTTTTGAAATTTATAAGTTAACAAACAAAATTGCCTTTATTACATAACTAATCATTAATAAATGACTATTCAAATTGCTTCTCAAAAGTGACTAATCGAAAATGCCTACCAAAATTCGTCGATTGAAATTTCCTACTAAAATTACTAATCAAAATAGTTGAAATTGACTCCCAAACTTTACATTTTTGGCATTTCAATCGTCAAGATAGTTTCAAATGAGATGTTTAAAACAAGGTTGAAAAGTTCTTTCCAAGGCCTATAAGATAGACCTTTCAAACATTCAAATTGGAATTCATTTGAAGAAGTTATGAGAATTACTAAAACTTTTATGAAAAAATATTCATTTTCTACTAGTAGCAACTACTAACCAGGAGGATAGTTGACTTGATGGCAAACAAACAAAAAGACATAGCTTCAAATTTAAATACCACATTACCAATAATAGGTTAGTAGTTATAGCTGTTCAAATGAAAGGGAAATGGTAAGAGTAAAGAAGGAAAGATTTGAGGCATTATGGGAAGGACCATATGGGAGGAATAAAAGAATTAAAGGAGAAGAAGAACATTAATTGAAAAAATAATTGAAAGAATTTTGTTCACTTTCTTCTTGGGTTAAAATGGGAAAATAGGGCTATGCATTGAAACCTTCAAGATCATGGAAATGAATGTGGTTTTCCAAGTAATTAAGATGACATGAAATTATTTTTCTAAAGTAATAAATGTTGGAAACATTCTTGCATGTATGTGTGTACGTGTGTGTGCATGAATTTTTGTGTGCATGCACAACATTATTCCTTGTTTTAGGATATAAAATGTCTACATATGCGTGCAATTTTTTACCAAAATAATTATTAGATACATGGAGCTTAACACATAGAAGTTGATGCCTTGGTTCTTATGGATATGTGGTATTTGTAGTAATGGGGAAGGGCAAGAATCTAATAGTGATACATTTTTAATGTGTATGATAATTTGGGTGTAAAAATGTATTATGTTACTTCAAAGTGTTGTTAACACTATAAGAAAATGTGATTTTTCAAAAGGTCCAACTTGACTAAAATGTTTTCATTGACCAAGGGGGATGGTCATTTTGACTAAAGGTTGGGGGCTTGAAAAACACAAGTTACTTTTGATTGAAACATTTGACTAAAATGACCTTTTTGACCATGCAACAAACTAAACATCTTGTCAAAAAGGCCAAAAGTCAATCAAAATAACCTTTGCTAACCAAATTTACCATATTGAATGGCCATTGTGATTTATAATTAGTCAAATTGGTCATTTTGATTTGATATTTAATCAAATCAACCACACTAATTTGGTTATTTAATTTATAAGATTATTTGGCCTAGGGTAAACCAAACCTAAGTTCATAGCTAATAGGCCCTAAATTAAGCATATTATAACTAATAAGTATTTATGAAATTTAATAGGTTACTTACATGCTACTTTTAAGCACATGTTGGTATTTAAACTTAATACATAAATTAGCTCATATTAATTTAACGATTAGTAATTAATACTCAATAATTAATATTTTATATAATTAATTACTCACCAAATAAATATTAATTAATAACCAATAATTAATTAATTAATCAAATTATTAATTGATTAATTATTGTTATCGAATTATCAATTTTATAATAATTAATGCTATGTCAATATATAATTATTGATAATTACTAATAAGTGATTATTTTGGGTTTCATCAACTAAATTGATAATTATTAATTCATAATAAATAATCAATAATGATTAATTTGTATCAAATAACCAATAATGAGTAATTAATAATAAATATTCAATATTGATTAAAGAATCAATAACTAGTAATTTTTTAAAATCAGTAAATAATAATAAATAATAAAATTCTAATGTTTAACATGTAATAATTTATATGAAATGTTCAATAATCAACCATTTATATTGGATAATTATTAATAAAATTAAAATAATAATTATTTAAAATTTAAAATTTAATAATTGATAGTAATTAATCAATCATTGCTATACATTTTTATTAATTAATTTTAATTGAGATAATAACATGTAATAACCTACTAAACATAAGTACATACCTAGATGTCATCTAGGTAGATACTTGGTACATGATATAAATTCTTACTTAGATAAATAATACAAAAATATTAAAGTTCATTGATGGATATTATAATAGTTACATCAAAACAAAAAATTCAATCAAGTTGATTATAATATGATGATAAAAATTTCCAACTTTTGAAATGGTAGTCTAATGGTAAGGACTTGATTCGTCAAAGTGGAGGTGAGGAGCTTAAGTCCTTCCACATATAACATTGGCTACCTAGGCTACCTTGGTTTTATGTGGTTTAAATAGCTAATGTAGGCCGCCTATGCAAATAGGTCTAAGTTTAGGGTTCACCACCTAGTTTAAGCTACTTAGTTTAGGGGGGTGTAACTAAATAAAGTAGGTAGGTAAAGTATTTTATTTACTACTGGATTTAATAAATAAATAAATAAATAAATTATTAAATTATATATTATTTTAAAAACCATATATAGTTGTTGTTAACGTATTGTTGACTAAGAAAAAAGACAGTTAAAAACTCAAGTCAAGAAAACTAACCAAAAAGACCATTAAAATTATTTAGTCAAAATGGTGGGGTCCAAATCAACTTGTCCAAAATGGCACTTTTGTCAACTTGAACATGGTGACATTTGGAGTACTTTTTGGAAAATTCTTCCAGTTAAAAAAACCAAATTTTCTTGTAGTGTAATGACATATATTCTAAAATAGTCTCATAG
>Ga0116229_10009013_pt1 | contig 15346 bp, 13 predicted proteins | sample S1TSphgellanicum_3_FD_87313 | JGI IMG/M metagenome (GOLD analysis project Ga0116229, IMG submission 87313) | Host-associated microbial communities from peat moss isolated from Minnesota, USA - S1T2_Fc - Sphagnum magellanicum MG | ecosystem: Host-associated > Plants > Peat moss > Unclassified... | reverse complement strand
TTTGAAATTGAGAGACACCCTATCTAATTAAAAAGAAAGGTGAATATATGGGAACCCATTTCTTCCAAAAGCCCCTTTCAAAACCCTAAACAACCCTCCCCCCCCCCCCCTCCCCCCCCCCCCCAAATGAAGTTCCCATGAAATGCTCATTGTGTTCTCATAAAAATTCTCAATGGGGTTCCCAACATGTTCCCAATAAGTCCTCATTTTGTCCCATATCCTTTTCACTAAGTTCTACTCTTTGTAACCTATAATAATCAGCCCCCCAAAATAAGAGTTTATAAATATATCTATTGTAGGAGTGTCCAAACCTTGATTTTAATTTTTAAAAAAATTTATGAGCCAATCAAAGATGCCAATCACAAAAGAATAAAATAAAATAAAAATTTGGCCAATCCTCACAACTAATTGATAGGAGTCACAAAATAATAATAATAATATAATAATAATAATAATAATAATAATAATAATAATAATAAAATGGGGGTGGGGCCATTTCTCATGTGAGAAGCACCTCTAGAAACTTCATATAGTTGGCATCTCTCTTCCTTTACTTTGTATAAAAAAAATTTAATTTATTATTATTTTTCTTCTGTTGTTGTTTGTGGTTGTTGTCTGTATGCATCCATTGAAACTAACAAAATTGTCTCAATAATGAATTATATAATATATTAAATATAAAATAAAATAAACTAAAATAATGTAAAATAAAGTAAAATAATGTAATTATTTATAATATAAAATAATAAAATATAGATTTTTAGTTTCCCAAAGGAAGTAGGGCTTTTTACAGACTGAGTTGTACAGCAGAAAGCTTGCTTGCTCCTCAAGCTAAGTCTGCAAAAAATTCTTTCTTTTTGACTTATGTGTTCACAATGCTTTGTTGCCTCTCATCATCATCATCAACAAATGAGCAAATGAAACATGTTCAATGGCCATGTGGGTGGCCTACTTATGTATGTATGGGTGGTAAAAAAAAACCATAAAAAAACCATATACATACATACTATGTATGTATATACATACATAGTATGTAGTTCCCTTCTCCATCCCCCCCCTCCTCTTCCCCCTCTTTCCCTACTACCCTCAATCAATTTTAAGAAATATATAATAAAAGAAAATTGGGTCTGAAATCCCAATAGTGATTGATGATCACCTTGTTTTTTTTTTAAAAAAAATTTACAAGGAAAAAAATCCCTTATAAATTGATTAATATACAACCCAAGCTTTAGTGGTAATAATAATACTACCTTAGTACCTTTCCACATTGTGTTTGTCTAATTAATTCTGAAATTTTCATTCCAAGAAATAAAGTATTCTTTGAAGATTTAATATTTTTCTTCACACAATCTAGTTATTTGAAGAAAAAAATAAGTTTTAAAAAAATATTCAACATTTAAAAATAAAAATAATATAATATTGTGTGTTTTATTTTCTCAAAAGACTACTTATACCACCACCACCACCTCAATTTTCTAAACACCTTAAAATCCACAGATCTTGAAAACTGTAGTTTGAAAATTGGGAAAAAGAAAGAAATTATTTTTTGGTGAATTTTATGAAACTAGGCAAAAATTACAAGCTCAACAGATCTTTGAAAATTCAGATTGAAATACGAAATTTAACGATACGTATTAATAGTGTTGGTATAAAAATACGTATCTGTTAACGTACGTGCTTACGTACGTACTCAATCGAGCGTGCACTGTGCAGTCGGCAGCGCGGTTTCGAGCGAGTCCGCAGTCAACGTGATTTGACACCGTGCGATTGTCGGCGAAACCGACGGTAGCGCGTCGTCGTCTTCGCTTCCTCGCTCTCTAAAGACCACCGAACGGAACACTCTCTTCTTCTCTCGCCACTCGCAACTCTTGCACTGGGGTTTCAAACCTCGTGCTTCGCTCGCGGAGCCTCAGTCAGGAGGCCCGTTGCAATTACTTTCCTCTTCGCAACTGCTATCGTTTCTTCTGGTTCCCGTCTTTGGCTCCCAGCCCCTTTTGGTTGGGTGTGGTGTTCTTGAGTGTTTGTATTTTTTCTTCCGTGCTGAGATCTTGTTTCCCCCCAAGTCTCTTCTGCTTCTTGGGGTTTGAAGCTTTGCCGCCCACTTTCATATCTGTTTCGTGTGTTTTGTTTTTTTTTTGCTTTAGAGTTTGTTCTTTGTAGGCTGTGACTCAGAGGCTCTTCATCTCTTCACGGCGACTACCGATACTCGTGTTTTCGTGTGTCTTGTGACACACATAACTCTCTTTCTCTCTTTCTCTCTCTCGCTTGCATCGCTCTCTGTGTTGAGGACATGGCAGGACGTGGGTTTTGCGTGTTTTGAGAGAGTTGGAGTTTTTGAAGAGGTTTTCACTCAACAGTTTCTTTTGGGGAAGTTTGGCTTGTTCCAATTTTTCGTAAGACGTACAGCTGGTTCTTTTCATTCTCCAACCATGCTTCCTTTGTTGTGATTCTTGCGATCTTGGTCGCGTTTCTTCTCTGGATCTGTTTCAAAAACTTTTCCAAAATGGCTACCTATGTTGTGGTTTCATGTTCACACTTCTCGGTGGTGAACATGAAACTGATGCGCGAGGTGGTGGGCGTGAAGCATTTCCTTGCTGTCAATTCCGAAGGCAGCAGGTTGCTACAACCTCGAAATGTGAAGGTTGATCCAAACCCTAACCTTTGTTCCTCCTCCCCACACTCTTGGAAAGGAGCCTTAGCCTTCAAGCAGCAGCAAGGTGCGTGTGCAGCTACTCTGTCTGGTACTGGGATGGGTGGAGTAGCTGCTTTAGTTCCCAAGCTTGTACTTCCTAAGGCTATCCTCCAAGGCAGAAAATTCAGGGCAATCCCATCATCATCATCTTCAATCTCTTCCCAGCTTCTCCAAACAAACCTCACCAGCAAGCTTTCAATCTCCTCATCTGCACACTCAAGCACTTGCATTAGGAGCATGGGAGGAATTCCAAGCTCCACACTAATCCAAGGCCTGGAAAGACTGCCATGCTCTGAGTTCTTTCGATCACCATGGCTTAGCAGGAATAGCAAATTCTCCATTTCCTTGTACAGCCAAGAAATGAAAGAGCAGAGCATTGGTCTCAGCCTTGGACATCATAAGGATAATGAAGATGATGTCCGTAGCAATGAATCCAGAATTGTTGGGCCTCAAAATGAGCTTGATTGTTCACCAATTGAAGAAGAGAAAGAGGTGGAAAAATCTAGCTGGTTCCCCAGATGGATCACTTTCATGTCGGAAGATGGCAAGACTATGCTCGCAGATTTTGCCATGTCAATACTCTTCAGGTGGTTTGTTGCCGAACCACGATTCATCCCATCCTTATCCATGTATCCCACATTTGAGGTCGGAGACCGCATCATTGCTGAGAAGGTAAGTTTGGTCAGTTTCTATCAAGGCATTTTTCTTTGCAAATTGATGCCCCTAAGCTTCATGCTGCACAACCTGCAGTATTTGTGTCGATTCAGAGGTAGAACATAGATAACAAAGCAGTGTTTCATGCCACCAAATTGCTAACAAGGATTTGAATGGCATGACAGGTCTCGTACTTATTTAGGAACCCCAGTGTGAATGATATTGTCATATTCAAGCCTCCGCGAATATTGCTGGTAAGCAATCTAGACGAATGCTTCTGTGACAGCCAGAGTATGAAGAAACTATTGGAGGGATGTCATGGATTTTAGTTGTATTCATGATTCTCTTGACAGTGTTTTTCACCTGAGCATAAGCAATATCCTATGCAGAATATTCATACAACAAATGTTGACATGTGATTTACTCCATCTGTTTTCTTTTGATACTGCGTCTGTTTTGTTAAAATCTTACTTGGGAGTTTTTGAATTGATGGTTTTTGTATGATGGCCTGCAGGAAAAGGGCTTTAGTTCGGCGGAAGTGTTTATCAAAAGAGTAGTTGCAAAGGCAGGTGACCTAGTGCAGGTAAGGATTGCTGTTATTTCTGTTCTCCTTGCATAATAAACTTCTGCATCTTTATGAGTCTGTGGTCCTTGCAGTGTTTCCAAATGCAAGTTGGAAATTGTTACAAGAGTGTCTGTGGCGACAAGCTTACTGTCATTTATGCAACTGTCATCACTCTTGCATCTTCTATTAGATTAAGCAAACTATGAGATCAGCAGGTGAAGTGCAAAGCACATTCTTTTCATTCAGCAGAATTTCCAATTTGACTGTCCTTTCATTTTGAGCAGTTGTTTCAAACATGTGCTGCATTGGTGGTTTTCCAGGTGTTGAATGGTAAACTGGTGGTGAATGGGCTTGTTAGAAGTGAGGACTTTATTGCAGAGCCTGCAGCTTATGACATGAAACCCTATGTATGTATCTCTGCTCTCTCCTTGTATCCTGCTAATTTTTACTACAAACGTGGAGATGACTAATCGGCTCCATTTCTTTTCACTGAAATTGCAATGGTTGTGGAATGTTTGCAATAATTGGGTAACATTGGCAACAGAGGGTTTCAAGCTGTAGGATTTCATATATGGGTGTGAATCTACTGGAAATGGCAAATTCCTGGGTTTTTGTGGGGTTGAGGCTCAATTTTGGGGAATGGCCAGTGCCTGATGGTTCACAGAAGAAACAACATGCTAGTATATGGAGACTAATCTGTTGCGTTGATGTTTGCAGAGAGTGCCCAAGGGACATGTTTTTGTGATGGGTGACAATCGAAACAAAAGTCTTGATTCTCATGTCTGGTAGGCAACGCTTTACAGCTTCTACCTTTTATTTATGTGCTTCAAGCATGGTGATTTTTTGCATGTTATTAAGAACAGGATGTCAAGTAATAAATTGTTGACATTCCTCCCTCCCTTATATGCAAGGGCATTCCATAGTTCAGAGGTGATCAGCACTGGAGGCTAGTGTCAGGTAGTCTGTTATAAGTACCTCATCTCTGTATAACACTTTTGGTACTAGTGCTGGTCAGAGATGCAATCTGCATGTTCTTTCTCTTCTCAACATGACTTCTTTGTCTTTCACATATGTCTGACTGGGTGTTTTCTGATGGCAGGGGGCCACTTCCGACAGAGAACATTCTTGGCAGATCAGTGGTGCGGTATTGGCCACCTGCCCGATTAGGGAGCACAGTATTTGATGCAGACCAACTTTTGAAAAACGCTCTCCCTCTATTGCATGCGAAGGAGACACCTGTTTCTTGAGACAACAATTACAAGATGATTGCAAAATTCAAGTGGGTCAAAAAGACCCAGTTGTCAATTGGACTTTCTCTTGCATTGCCACTTCCAATCACATCAGTGGAAGTGTGAAGTGAAACCCCTGAAAAGTTCCCACTGGGAGTCTGGCAACAGCTCAAAAAGGGACTTTCTAATAACCTCTGCCAAAGATGTCTGATGCACTGCAGACAGTCCAGCAGATTACAGCCATTGTTGGCAATGCCTGCACAGCAACACAATGGGAGCAGATTCTGCTGACCATCATTGTGCAAAAGGGTATATGTGCCACATGGTTGACACAAGCCTACTGAGAGGTGTTATGGAGAAATCAATCAATCACCAATGGAAGCTGAATGGTATAGTCAAAGATGCCCACCAAAAAAAAATGACATTGTGATTTGTGTGGTTACTATCCAGAGAAGGCAATAGGGAGATCAGCAAGGTGTTCATCCCACAGGTCACCTTAATTCACCCCCTGCCATGTGGAAATGTTGTGTTGATGATGGGAGTGGAATTGGAAAATTCCTGTCAAGCACCTTTGAGTGTGCATGCATTCTGTTGCATGAGAAGACATGGGTCTATTGGGAGTTGGGCAGAAGATCTTTGTGATGTGCCAGCTGTTCTGGACCTGATTAGTAAGTAGAAGTATCTTGCTTTTTGTTGTGTGTTTTTCTACTGGTACTACATATGCATAAACCAGCTATTGCATAATACAGGGTTTTGGTACCCTTATAAGTTGAAATTGCTGCTTGCCAGACACTTTGGACAATTGACTCGGTATATAAAAGCATTCTTGCATTATTTGTAGTTCGGGGACTGTCTGTACTGTGAAAATGGCAATAGATGACTGCTTGTGAAATAAATGCTTGTATATGTTCATATGGACCTGAGATTCAAGTATGATCTTTTCAGGATTTCCCTCTGTTGTCCAGTTTGTTGGCCTGGATGTCAAATCTGTTGTGATTGATGAATTTGAATATAAAGTTGCATTTGAATGGAAAATCATAATGTAGATAGCCAATTTTGTAGGGTTTTTCTTTGAAGGAAAAGTTTTGAGTCTCGTAAGATTTTTCTTGAAATTGGATGTATGGAGATTTCTCAATACAATCATATGAGCTGTTTCTTGCATTTGTTTTGGTGTTGATTTATGTTCAAAACTGCATCACTTTTTGATTTCTTCAAAAGTATCTACAAGAAAACAGGGGGTTAATGATACCCTTTTTGTCTCAAAATTGTTCATCACTGATTCTGTGGTGGTAGCATTTTTACAAGACCCTTTTGGAGCTCTGAATTTTACATAACAAGCATGCCCCTAAAATCCCCCAAAGTTGTTCCCAACATTCGAACGGAAACCTTTACAAGTCCCACAACTGAAACTCATTCAAATGGAATGATGTTATATCATAGTTATGTGGGATGTTGTATTCCAATGGTGGACTTCCCGTTCCAACTTCCTTTACAATAACTCTCTAGGGTGGAAAATGCCCAATGCAAAATGGATTTGGTTGCATGTTCACTGGGGCAATTGGTTGTTTTGAATTTTGAACGCATTGAGTGACAATAGAATGCACTTGGGAGAAAATCAAAGATTACTTTACTTGTCTGAAGAGATTCAACAAAAATGACTTGCACAAAGTTAAGAGGGTGTTACTATTATTTGGCTCGACCTAAATAATAACAACAAATTTGTTGTGGTTTATTCTAATTCAATCATACAGATTGTCATTGCATGTCTTTTGAAACTAATTTGCTTGTCTGGAGTCAAACAATAATAAAAATACATTTGTTGTTGTTTTATTCTACAGCAATGAATTAGGGTTTATTTGCTTCCTTAATGAAACTAAGAGCCCAAACAACTAAGTATCAAATGTCATTCCCAACCTCATAGATCTCCAAAAAAAATCTAAATCATATGGGGTCAAACATTAGTGCAATATTTTTGCATCTCATTCCTCAGCTCTTGACTTTGGTTGATATTTCTACCAAGTTGGGTCGGTTACTTGGATCAAGACCAAGCTTTGATACGTGCACAAAAACTTGGTACCTAGGCTGCACACAAAACATTGTCAAAGAGTGACACTAAATCTCTCTTTTGGGATGATTGTTAGATGCTACATCCAAAAACTAAAAAAAACTTGTTGGTTGTCAACAACATGCTTATTCTGAAATCATTGAAACAAATTGATTTTAGAAAAAAACAAAACTTGTGGTATATGAACATGGGAAATGGAGCGCTTATAAAGTCATACGTTTTCATATCCTTGATGTATTCCACTCAACCGCCTTTTCCAATTTCTGGTGATATCCAACTAGAAAATTAATCAGATCTATTTTGAAAATCAATGTAACAAAAAATTGAATCGTTGCCAATGTTGGTCTGGTATATAAGCCAACATATCGTATCAACACTGGTAGCAAGGACCATACCAGACGGGTATCACATGAGGCAATACCATCGTGATACCAATACTAGCCAGGCAGGGGACCAACGCTGGGCGGGTACCTGGTTTGGCAGGTTAGAATTGTGGATTCCAGTGCCAATTAGTAAAAATTGAACTGGAACCAGGTCTAATTTTTGGAATTGGGTTTGAAACTGGAATTGGGTGCTCTAATTATTCTAAGAACCAGAACCAAACCGGAACCCAGATCTTGGTTGTTTAAGAACCAGAACTGAGATCTCGGTTTTTTAAGAACTGGAACCAGAACTGAGATCTTGGTTTTTTGAAAACTGGAACCAGAATCAGATCTGGGAATTGATTCCTACATGACAGAAGCAAGAAGCAAGAGCGAGAGCAAAAAAGTTCCTTGACCCGAGGCAGAACCAAGACCTAAGGCAAAAAGCCAACGAGAAGCGAGAGCCAAGCAAGAGTTAAAAGCCAAAAAACAAAAGCAAGAAACAAAAAGTCTTCTCGAGAGCCAAGCAAGAGTTAAAAGCCAAAAACAAAAGCAAGAAACAAAAAGTTGAAGTGAAAAATGAGAGATTGAAGCAAAAAAATGAGAGATAGAAACATGAGAGACGGAAGCGAGAAATGAAAGGCAGATGCAAAAAATGAGAGATAGACATGAAAAATGAAAGACTTATCTTTGCGTCAATTTGATTTGATCTTTGCGTCTTATTTTTTGCACCTTTTTATTTCTCTAACCTTGGCTTCATTGCCAATTAAAAAGCATGTAAGAAATGCAATCAAAATTATTCATGACAGGAAATTAAGCAATTCAAAAATTAAATTTTTTTATTTTGTGTCTTGCTTCTTCACTCCTCATTGAGCTTTTAAAGCTCTACTCTCAAAGCAGTTGCAAAAATTATTATTATTATTATTATTTTTTGTTCATTTTTTATGTGTATGCTGTTGATGGCAAGTGAATGGCTCAAACGTTTCGAATCGGTTGGCCTTGAGATGCTCATTTTATTTGGAAATTAAAAATATATAGATTTTCTGGATGCAACCCTCTTTGCTTTGCAAATAGCGTGCAGTAAAAATGTATTTATTTTCCCCAAAATATCAACAACAACAAATTAAAGAACAAATAAGATTAAAAACACCATCATTAGGGCGAGCAAAGCAATAGTTGTTAAAGCAAAACCTAAAATGGCATAATCAAATAATTGCTTAGCTACCGATAGATTTCGTGCAATAGAATGTGAGAAATGAAAAACAAAAGCAAGAAATGAAAGACAAAAACTAGAGACAGAATACAGAAATGAGAAATGAAAAACAGAAGTGAAAAGCCAAAAGCAAAAGCCAGAAACAAAAAGCAAAAGCCATAAGCAAAAAACAAAAAACGAGAAACAAAAGCTAAACATTTAACCCTAAACCCTGAACCTATTACCTATAACCCTAAAGCAGAAAACCAGGAAAGGTATTGAGGGGATACCCTTCCCCAATTTTCAGCTTTTTTGATTTTTGAGAACCTTGAGGATTTTTTAAGGATTTTTGAGAACCCTTGCATGTCATGGAACAGGACTGCACAGCTTGTTGCCTTAGTTTTTTTAAGTCTGTGATGTGTTGCACGTTTTTTTTTCCTGCTTTCTTTGTTTAAGCTTTAGTCCGTGCTTGGCTTTTCAGATGTGCATAGAACAGACTGCAGAATTCTTACTTCTCTTTGGAAAACACACAACTTTCATCATCATTCTGCACTGCAAAAAGTGTTACATGTCTGGAAAAAAACACCTTACTTGCTTAGGTGCGTACTCATACTTTTCTCTGGAAATTCATAAAAGGACCACATGACTTTCATGAGTTCTGAAGTGCACAACAAAAAAACTCATTCTTTTCTGGAGCTCTGGAAATTTATAATATGACTATATGACTTTCACGAGTGCTGAACTGCACAACAAAAAAACTCATTCTTTTCTGGAGCTCTGGAAAATTTATAAAAGGACTACATGACTTTCATGAGTGCTGAAGTGCACAGCAAAAAACTCGTTCTTTTCTGGAGCCCTGGGTCAAAACATGATCTGCCTGCTGCAAATGGCATCCGAGCAACATTTCTTAATGATATCCCTGCTGCGAATAGCATGTGTAAGAGACATTATTTCTCAGTGATATGTTTGCTGCAAATGGCATGTATGTTGTTGTAATCAAAAGAACTCAGAAGATTGGCTTTTGGGCCTGAGAAGAGAGGTAGATTGGCTTTTGGGCATGTAACAAGTTCACTACCCATTGGTACTAGTGATAGCCAAATGTAAGAGTACAAAGCACCATTTTAGATTTGCTCATAACAAATGAGCAGCAGAGTTTCATCTCTGAAAGACAGTTCAGACCACCTTGTTTCAGATCATCAATGAACATGATCTCAAAATTGTTTGTTAGATTTATTGGCCTAGAGAGAGAGAGAGAGAGAGAGAGAGAGAGAGAGAGAGAGAGAGAGAGAGAGAGGGAGAAAGGAGTACAAAAAAGGGCCTATTCAAATCCAAAAAAATGACCTTGATCTGAGATCACAGCATCATAGAACAGTTCTAGACTTTCTCCATTGCCACAATCCCTTCTTATTCAAAATGCTCCCTGCAGTCTGAAATCTGAAGTCTAGCATCTTCATCCCCTCCCGGCCTTCATAATAGCCTCTGCAGAAGGCTTCTTGTCTTGCAGCTTCAGATTGTTCCACAAGTATCTTCCACTGAGCATGTCCACCAAAAGCCAGAAACCTGCTCTCAACCTCATAGACACCTGAAAGAAGAGAATCCCTCACACAGTCTGTTCTGTTACTCCCTCCTTCACAAGCAACTGTAATACTCAAACTCCAATGCTTGAAAGCTGCACTGCATTGTTTTCTCTACGACACACTGCCTTTACCAAGATCCTGTTCGGCTACAAGAAAACCTATAGACAGGTTCATCGCCAAGGCGCAATACAGAGTTCTCCGGCTTAAGAAAATCCCACGAAAATCTCTCGTACTTAGAAATCTCAAACGAACAAGACTCACAATTCTTACAAACTGCGAGCGTCAAACAGAAAAAAATACAAAATGCTACGACTAATGAACACGGAAGTAGGGAAGGAAAACAGGAAAAAAAACACAACAAAGTCACAAAGTTTCCCGATGACACAAAAACACAAAGCTCTCTACCAATCTACTCACCTTCTCGCAAGCATTCTGGTTTCCTCCCTCTACAAGACTCCTGTCGTCAGCGCTCCCTACTTGCAGCACCTCATCCGTGGCATCGAAAACGCCACCGCCTCCCGGCTTGGTACTATTACTAGTCACAGACGTGAAGGCGAAGTAGCCAGCTAGAAGCGCCGAGAGAAACAACAGAATCACACGCAACGGACACATAGTTGTAAGGCAGAATGGCCTTATATTCTTCTTCCTCCTCCTTTTCCCCCTGTCTCTCTCTCCCCTCGACCGTCTCCCTCCCTCTCTCCCTTGATTGCTGTCGTCAACAAAACGCCTCAATTCTGGGCTTGCTGCTCTTGCTGCTGCTTCTGCTGCTCGTTCCTTCTCAGCTCTGCCGCTCTTCACTACATCTTCGTCGCAAGTGAAAACAAAATAAATGCTGCAAAAATTTTGGTCGAATTTTTATGGAAAAAGGAGAAAAAAAAAACTCTGCAAAAAAATTAAAAAAACATAAGCGCGCAACAACTGCGGAGCTCCGAAGGGAAGAAGAGAGAGAAGCTTTGTCTGCGAAGCACGTTCGTCTCCTTTGAAGAGACAGAAGAGAAACGTGTGCGTTTGGTGGGGACCTCAATGTTCTTTTTTGCCAATTTGGAAGGTTTAGCCAAATTTAGCTACAACCTAAATATGTGAGTAAAATTCCTTTAAACGTCTTTCTCTATTTCTGGCTACCTACTTGAACCACCATGCATAGAAATATGGGGATTTTTCTTCAATTTTTGTGGAATTATGGCTATTGAAAATCTTTAAGAACACTTGATTTTAGCGCTTTTTATTTCTCTTTTTGGCTATATATACCTATCCTGCAAAAGAAGGGCTGGATGGGGTTGGCGAGCGGTCTAAAGTCTAAAGGGTAATGGGGAGGGGGGGATACCCTATAGGAAAGCGGCACCAAAATGGATGGATGTTAAGTGGTCAGGAAACTGTTTTTCTGTTGGGTTCCAGTTACCAACCTAACCATGGTGGTTAGCTCAGTTGCTGTTTTTTACTACCTATCCTACCTACTAACAAACCCACCACCAGTAGGTAGGTAGGTAGTAAAGACAGCCCCTACCTATGTATAAGGTAGAAAGCCATCTAGTTACCTAGTAGTTTTCCTATTTTCCTACCCATCTGTAACCTACATTTTAGACCTACTTCTTCCGCAAAAGGGGGTTACCAAGGTGAAACCAGATGTTAACTCGGTTGAGGTTCATCCATAACTGAGTCATAACTGGCATCCAATGGATGGTGTACTGGTGGGTCAATGCTGGTGCAAGTCTACTCACGTGTTTTTGCAACTTGCTGGGGATAATAATAATAATAATATTAATATTATTATTATTCTGACCTACATTAATTGAGAATGTCAGTCTGGTTTTGCAATTTGCTGGGATTATTCTTATCATTAATAAGAATTAAGAATTTTTGTTTTTTAAAATTTTATTGGATCAATGTTTTGTGATTTTTTTAATTTATAAAATCAAAATAAATAAATAGCATACAAAAATTATGGGCAATTATGAGCTCCAATCTGACTTCAAATTCAATTTCACTTCTTATCAATTTATTCAAGCTTTTTACTTATGATCCATTGCCTTTTTTTTTAATGATATCTAGATACTTACTTTTGCTCTGGACTTGTCCACCTCTAGTCATATTGCATGATGCTTTGTGCTAGAAATGTTAGTTTCAACTAAAAATAGATACAAGTTTCACAAAATAACCAACACCCAAGACATGAATGGCCAAAACATGCATAACTAACGCCATTGATTCCTTGCCATTTACCTACTTTTGAAGAATATTTGATCAAATTATCATCAAGTCCTAAAATGCTTCCGAAGAATTTGCTCATTCAAACAATTTATAAATGGAATCCACTACGTTAGAATTCAAGACCATAAGTACGTGCTCATGATACACTGAAGCAATTCAAAGGTTTTTCCCTTTCCTTGCAATTCATCAAGAGTAAACAATTCAAGAGATTGAAGCCTACAATTGACAATTGATGAGAAAAAATGTGCACATTCATGATGAGAGCAATAGCTCTCAACTTGATATGTGAATCCTTACTACTCCAATTTATGAAACATGTTATACATGTGCACTCCTTAGGAAGCTAAAATTATTCTCCACAATAATCAATTAACCTTTTTGAAAGTTCAATTACGTTTTTAGTTGCCAAAAAGAATGATGCAAATATCTATAAGGAGTTTTTAACTAAGATATCAATTATGATCATGAGGTGAATGTAATAAACTCAATCATTCAATCCAACTTTGTATGATTTCTAGTAACTATCAACTATGTAAATCATATTTTGAACTTCAAAACCTAAGACATAGTCATGATATAGTTGTAAAATGCACGGTCAATCCCTTAGACATATAAGAACTTTGGTGTCATTTAGTTGCCATGGTAGTAGTAGGAGGAGGATATAACTTTTTTCGAATCTGGATATGCACATGTGACAAGAAAGACTTCATATAAATTTCCCTTGTACAAGTAGTAATAGATCAATGGGAAAAGGGAAGTTATGAGCTTCACATAACTTTGCAAATTTGGATAATATGACGCAAGAGAATTTGAATAGAATGCTTCAAAATGTAACACATTTAAGTAATTCATACCTCTGGATGTAAGTGCTTAAATACTATTTCCAAGCGTGCATCCAAAGTGTTGTCTAATATAATGCACCCATCCTTTGAGGCCATCACCACTCCTCCATAACTAGAATTTGCCACACATTCATGTTTTTAGTATTAAGAACCCATGGTGAAGGATGATCTAGAAACTATTAAGGTTGAGCAAACAACCCCTAGAACATCAAATCCTCAAGTGCTTCATACCCTACTTTTGAACAAATTAAAAGATGAAATTTCTTACAATTGTAAAAATTAGTGTGCTATATAAATTTGATTGAATCCACAAAGAAAAATATGGGAGAAAAGATGAAAGAATCACCAAGTAGAGCCATAAAAGCCAACTTGAGGGGGGCTGGGGAGGAAGTTCTTCTTGTCCAAATCCATAATAGGAGTCACCCCAAAGACATTGAGAGTAGTAATACTAGCCATAGCTGATTTCATTGCTTCATTTACCATACTCAAATCCTCCTTGCGACATCGAATTTGTACCGATGGTTCATTCAACCTAAAAAATCCCTTTATTTCCAACCCCCAACAACAACAACAACCTTCATTTGTTATCATCATTACTTCAAATTTGTTCATATTGGACATGTTTGCTTATTATAGAAAAAAATCTTCTTTGTGTGTTTCATCTACACATCAATTGTTCACAACCTCCTTATGGGTTCTTTTTCATCTCTAGATAAGAACATTTAAAGGTGGCAATTTTCATTAAGTTGACAAGCCCAAGATTGTGGTCAAAAAAACAATTGATGTGGTGCAAAATGAAAAAGACAAGCATGGTCTAGAAGGGTTTTGACTATTGCATGAATGGGTTTCAATGACATTCCATATCAACACATTTAAACCATTCATTTCCCATATTTATGTGTGGACATATAAGCACATTAAACAATTTGTATGGATAAATAGGGTAATTATGGTAGAGATGTTATGGGAAGTTTCATGATCAGTGGAATACTTGTATGATAAGAGCATCCAAAAGCTTCACATATGCATTGGGTTGTAAGCTAACATTCACAAGTTGTCTTTCAGCTGCATCTTTCATTCCTTGCACAAGATCATGTTGTGCTTGCAACACTTTCAATCTTGCCACATTCATCAATTTTGATGACTCTCTGCACAAAATTGATCTCCCTTTACTTTCTTGGTTGTTTGTTAGGGCATATTTGTCAACTTTCTTCAAATTAATATATATATTTTGACAAACTCTTGAAACTAAATTACAAGTTTTTATGACAAACTTAGTTGCGAATACTAAACTAATTGATGATGCATCCAAGCTTTTTTATTGCTTTGGAAATTTTTATCAATGACATGTATGAACAAAGGTAGCTCATAAAAATAAAAAAACAAATTTCATGAAGATAAACTTTGAGTATAACAACTTGATGAAATGTAGAAGGAAAATTTACATGCTCTTTTGAACATCAATAATCCTTTCTTTTTTACCGTATTCTTCTCGAATCTTCTTCTTCTCTGCCTCCACCAATTGCAACTTTTGTATGTTGAATTCCTATCCTTCCATCCCATCATTTTCAAAAAAATTGAATATAGGTTTTTGTTATTTTTTCCTCAAATGATTGTTCCCATTCTTATGCACATTTCACAAGGACACTGAAACTTCTTTAAACCAATTGATGTAGGATTGATTGATTTAGTTTTTTTCACTTCAAATGAGTTAAGGCCTAACCCTTGGATTTCTTAATCCATTTCATATCATTGATTTTATTTTTTTTAAAGTATATAAAACAAAGGTTTTGGTGGGGATGTACCAACCTCTTCAGCAGATATAGAAATTTCATTAGCCTTTTCTTCTGCCTCTTGTCTAATGAAATGCACCATCTGTTGCACTTGTTTTTTCACCTCCATTTCATCCATTTTTCTCTTTTCCCTTTCTATTCAATCAAAGCTTGGAGCTCCTAAGATC
>Ga0116229_10009012_pt1 | contig 15346 bp, 9 predicted proteins | sample S1TSphgellanicum_3_FD_87313 | JGI IMG/M metagenome (GOLD analysis project Ga0116229, IMG submission 87313) | Host-associated microbial communities from peat moss isolated from Minnesota, USA - S1T2_Fc - Sphagnum magellanicum MG | ecosystem: Host-associated > Plants > Peat moss > Unclassified... | reverse complement strand
TCCATTAGACCCTAAACTAAAACTGTGACTGCAAAGATGTGGGAGACTGGTAATAGCAAACCACTTGGACGAATCAAACTGTCTACCCAAGTAGAGCATGTGTTAGGGAGGGCCAGAGTGAATTAACAGCCACCAATGCACCAGTTGGCCGTTCTGTCCACTGGATGGGTTGCGTTTTTTGCGTTTTAGGGAGGGCATCTCGACCACCCAAACTATAAAGTCAATTCACAACAGGTGCTAAGGCTCTGATGTGCCTTTTTGCAGTTTACTAGCCTCTCAGCATCTTGTGGAAAAATGTTGGGCCAAAATCATTTTAGTAACCAACACGTTTTTCACTTTCTCGTCATCCAATTTCTCTTTTGCTAGGCCACGTACCTACCGAGCACCGGTGGAGCTGCTCTTGTAAAGCTAGACAAGAGGGAAATTTTTACCATGACTCTATTTTTTTGAAAATGTCCAATGCTCCAATAATTCATTTATGATGATGGACCAATGAAAGTGGGTCCTCACAAAAAAAGAACTTTGAATGGGACCTCACAATTATTTAATAGAATTCACAATATGTTTGTTAAGTCCTTAATGTTTCTCAAATATTCAAACTACCTTACCCCTAAGGTCAAGTTTATCATTAAATAATCCTAAAAATAGTGAAATGAATTTTTGTGAAAATATGGCGTTGACATGTTGAAAATCATCATAATTATCATAGGCTACATACAACCTGAATAATTTCACTACTCATGTGACAATATTATAATAGTTCATGGAAAATTCAATAATTTTAAATTTTAAAAACGAATTAATTTTTGATAAAAAATAATTTATTTGTTTCGTCAATGTGGAAACTGACCCTAGGCTACAATGTATGCAACACAGGAATTTCGCTAAATTACCTTAGTAACCTAGCAAGTTTGGCATTAAATAATTATGAGTAAAAAAATCTATTTTTGTTTGAGAAATTATTTTAAAATACTTCATAAATCAAAATTATGCTTTGTGTTTAATGAGTAAAAAGTGCATCTTAATAATTTTTTAAATTGTTATGCCAAATCTTAGGAGAAGATTTACTAAATATTTGGCATGAAATCATTGAAAATATTACATATTTGATTGAACATTTGAACACATTTACATTACTAATTGATAACATATGGCACATCTGAAATTATGCAAACCCAATCTTGGTTGGCATCATGATATGAAAAAAATCTTGATTTATGAAGAATTTTAATAACCGGTAAAATGGACATCACAATACAAAATTAAAAAGATCTCATTTGTGATATAATTTAGTTTACTAATCAATTTACACAACCTAAATGGAAAAGGTCAACATGTTATCATGACATCTAAACTAGAATGTTTTACAACATATGGACACAATATATCCAACCTCTTATTGAATGCCACATGGAAATAAGGGCAAATTAATTTATGCCTTCTTTCTTAACAATGTCTACATATAGACTAGTGTTATCTACATGGCAATAGACGTATATATGGTGTGTAAATGTAAGTCATTTACATTTACACATCTAAACTTTTTATGTTTACACTTATATTGTTGTTGTGTATTTTTTAAAATACATTTACACAAGACCAATGTAAATATTTGTCAAATAGATTTATATGGCCCAATGTAAATGTTTTCAGGCCTGTAAGTGTATATATTATATACCCTTAATAACCATACCTTCTTGCAAATCCATATTAATTAGTTGTGAGTGCATCTCAAAGCTCATTTTTTAATTTTTTTTGCAATGGGTCACTTTGATTTGCCTTTCACAAAAAGTCATGATATTCCTTAGACATTAGCATATTCTACCAATATGGGATTATGGTGGAGCTATCTTGAATGCACATTTTGCTCCACTTCATTGCTTAAATAGAAATGTTATTCATCACCATTTCTGGCTTAAGCCTTTACAAAATCTTAGGTGCTTAGTGTGATTCATATTGATTAATTTAATTAGTTGTGATGCATCCCAAAGCACAAATGTTTACATGAGTGTTTTTTTTTTGCTATGGGCCATTTGGTTGGCTTATCACCAAAAACATTATGGAATTCCCCCCCTCCTCAAATATAAATCACATTTTTTAGATTGTTTTACACTTAAAACCATATAAGTGTATTTGTTTTACACAACTATGTAAAATCATATAAATGTATTTATTTTTACACTTACACTTACATTGTTTTACATGACATAATATAAATTTAAATAGTTTTGCACTCACACAAAGTGTAAATCCTAAACCATTCACACGCACAACAATGTTATGGACTAATGATATATTTTTCTCAATTTTTTTATTTTGCATCATTGGCTAGCATCCCAATAGGAACTTAACATTAATTGGTGACAAATTTTTAACATTTAAAAAATATTAAATATATATACTAAATTGAAAAAAATTAGTTAAAAAAATGTTGGAATATGAAAATCAAAGTCCAAATGTGACCAAAAACATTCAGATAAAATGAGAATATTTCCTTTTTATTTCTATTTTTCACATTTTGACAAAAAAATTCACCAAAAAAAACATTAATGGAAACAAAGGTTATAAGATTAATGTAGAAAATACACACAAATATAGAGGTCTTTAGAATCGCCTTGTGTTTATGGATGAAAAGAAAACTTATATGATTAATTAAATTGTTAAAATGCAAGCTTTGAATTGTTTTAGAGGAGTCAACTTCAATAAATTGGGACTTAAATGTTATAGGTAAATAACATCATAAGGTTGTCCTTTTGTGGAATTTTTTTTGTGATTAATAAGATTGTTAAAATTGGAGCCTTGAATAGTTTTAAGAAAAAAATTTAACGAATTAATAATTACATCTTGCAGGAAGATGACATGAAAATTACAAGGAGTTTTTTTTGAAAAAATTTCTACACAAAAAAATTTTAGTCATAGGTTTTATTCCTCATATTAAGAGATAGGGTTATGACACATTATTTATGTTATTTCATTACATTCAATCCTTTCATACATCATCTATCATTAATTGTGTTTTTTTAATTAAAAAAACTTAAATTTTGTGTTTATGTCTTAAAACCAAATTGATCAAATTGACCAACATTTTTTAAAAAATCATATGAAGATTGTTTCATATAGTTATAAAAATATTATTGTTTGTTTATCTAAGTCATCTACACTTGGCTACATACCTATTTACATATCTACCCAATCCTATTTTATATCTACCTTTAAACCTACCTTTCCACTACCTACCTTCTTTAGACCCTTGTTATTTTTCAAAATCCAAATATTCAAATATTATAAAATGCCACATGTAACATGAAAATTGGGTTGCAAGATGTGGCAAAATGACATTTCAAAGTGTAATGGGTACAATGTGCACAAGCTTATTTAACACTTTTCCTTTCATAATGCCACAAAGTTTTAAAACGTACCCAAACTCCATATTGAGATGAAAGTAGCTTGATTTGGTGTTAAGGAAGATAAGCAATTAGTGAATCAAGGTTTAAGGTTTGGGGTTAATTTAGCTTGTGCAATCTATCCCCCAAGGAATTGAAGATTTTTCCATGTTCATACAAAAAATAATGGTGATACCTTAACAACCTATGTAAGGTAATATTATACAACCAATAGTTCAAAAAACATGAATTGATTGGTAGATATTTGTTTGGCTACTTTCATTGCATGTGATTCTTAAAGATTAAACACCTAAAATAAGATCTATCACATGTAACTCTTGAGAATAAAATATTAACACTTTTCCTTCTTCTCATCAATTTCTTTTGATCATATTCAAGCTTCAATAGAAATATTGGTGAGCTCATATGTGTCTTGATGGAAACCTTGTAATTCCTTTATCCATTTGGCACTTATTTAAGTTAAGAAAGGCTTTGAACTTCCATCTTTATTTTAAAATATAAAAATTTACTTTAGTCTAGAGGCTTTGTTAAATATGATAACTCTTTAATCATTTGTGACCACATAATTCAATTTTATCTTTCTTGACATATTTTTTTATTTAATACAATGGTAATGCATTTTAAAATGTTTGGTGTGAGTGTGATAAATTAGGTCTTTTGCAATCTTCATACAACTCTAGTTGTTAACATACAATGGGGTACTTGGTTGAAAACACATTAAGTTGCATAAAAAACAATTTCAACCATGCTGTTTTTTTAGCACCTTTAGACACTACTCAATATTCTACCTCAATTGAGTTGAATGCAATAATTGGGGTTTTTTTTAGCACCAAGTTATGAAGCTTCCTCCAAGCTTTAATAAGTAATTAGAAGTAAACTTCCTTTTATCATTATCACGCCTAGTTTACATTAGTAAACCCTTGAACTTCATTTCCATCCCAATGTTGGTAAAGGATATTGTTATCCTAAATACCTTTAAAATGCCTCATAATATGAAAGGGCCCTTTCCAAATGTGTCTATTTGGGCATGTTCATTTGCTAAATATCCCCATTGCATACATGTGAGATCATGACATTATTGGTGAAATAAATCAACTTGTTAATAATTCGACAATACAAGGTTGAATCAACATCCTCCCCATGTTCATCCTTTCTAAACTTGGCATTTTTTTGGAAGAGTGTGGGGATTGGGTTACAGTTAGTCATTTAAACTTGTCAAGAATGTTTGTAACATAGGCACATTGATACATAAAGATGCATGTTGATAAAAATAAAAACTTTACACCTAGAAAAAAACTTTAGAAGTCCAACTTTAGTCATTTCAAACTAGGTAAGTAATATTTGGTGTGGTCTCTTGTATTTAGAAAATCATCCACATAGAACACCATGATGAATAGTTTTTTTTGTCTTCAAGCAAGTGATACAAGTTGTGACTGGCATCATTTTTGGTCAAGCCTTGGTTTTGCACATATTGGTTTATTTTCTCATACTAATCTTTTGGTGTTTGTTGTAGCTTGTACAAGGCTTTATGAAGCTTGCACACCTATTCTTACCCTTTGACTTCAAAACCTTTTGGTTTCATCATGAAAATGTTTTCCTTCAAATCACCATTAAAAAGTCATCTTTGCATCCAAGTGTAGTAACTCCCATTTCATATGAATTGTGAAGGCCATGACCAATCTCACTATGTTCCATTTATTAACCAGTGCAAAAGTTTCGTCAAAATCAATTTGTGTTTTTTGTTCATATCTTTTCATGACTCCCCATTAATCTCATTGTGAGCTTGACAAATTTTCTATCAAATGTTGGCTTTAGTTTGTAGACCCATCATGCTTCTTTCCCAATGGGAGGTCAACAAGACTCCATGTCTTATCTTTCAAAATAGAATCCATTTTTTGAACCACTTCATGATTCCATCCTTTTAAACTAAATGCCTTTAGATAATTATGAAGTTTCGAATGAAACATCACAACAAGAAGATAATTTTCCTTTTTAGAAAATTCACAAGGATCAGATGATGTTAATGCTCCCCAATAATCAATTGGGGGCCATTGGTTTTTAACTAGTTGTGCTCTTGGTGTAGGAGATTGTTCAATTGCAATTTTTATTCCATGTTTCACCAAAACATGTGTTGAAGGTGAGTTGGATGTACTCTTCGATGGTGTTCTAGTTCCTTTGGTGAAAATTATTGGCAAATGATCTTTCAAATCACTGGTTCTTGGTGTCCAATTTTCTTCAATCTCTTTGGGAACACAAGTTTGAAGTGAGATGCACAATAGACTATTGGTCCACACCTCATCAAAAGCATGTATGTCTATGTGTGTTTGTCTCAATGGTGTAAAATCAATGGTCATGTATTGGCATAACATTGGATCAAGTTTCATTGTTTCAAGTGTAACAACTAACATTTCAATCAAATCTTACATCTATATTGATAATGATTTTTTTACGTTGAGACTTGAACACTTGTATGTTTTGGAGTGGGCATCATACCCTACAAAAATTCCTTTTAAAACATGCTCATTTAGTTTGTTTTTGTCTTCTTCTTTTAAGACATGAATGTATCACATGACATTCGAATATTTTTAAATGATTTAAATCATGTTTCACTCTTGAAAACAATTGTTTTGGTGTAATTTTGTGGTTTGATTTTGTTGGACACCTATTTAGTAAATATGTTGTAGGACTAATTACATTAGCCTAAAAATAGTTTGATGTATCATTTTCAAATATCATTGATTTAACATTGTTTAAAAGGGAATGATTCATCTTCAATTGACAACCCTATTCATAAAATATGATGAACCAACTAATGACTTGATTGAAAAGGGACACATAGGTTAGAACGTACCAATTACATTAGTTTTGTTGCTTGAGTTTGATTGTTGGAAAAATTTCCCTAATTTGCTTCCCTAATTGGCAACCATGACACACCTTTTCAATTGTCAACAAGTTTGCTAGTAACCTTCATTGTAAAAAACAAAAGTGTGATCCAATTAGTAGATGATTTTTTTTAACATCATTTTGAAATAAGTTTTCTTGTTTCAAATTAACATTTTATCTAGGGTGTCAATTATCAAAACATGCACTGACCATGCACAAATGTGAATGTGCACATCATTATATTTGAATTTCTTATAAAATATCATTTTTAGTATTGAAGCAAACACAAACTTGATTAGTTGCTTTACTTTGTGAATCTAAGATATATTGTAACATAATATGTATAATGGATAATGTAATAAAATAATATCACTTTTGTTTTTAGGTTTTATATGATATGTAAAGTTGTATATTATTGTTGAATCATTTTAGTAAAGAAACATTTTTCACACTTTCTTCAAATTTTATTTCTTTGTATTTATACATGTTGGATTTATTATTTTTTACAACCTTGTGGCCATTTGATTTTCAAACAAAAATTTTAAGCTTTGATAATTCAAGTGGCCCAACTTGCGATGCCACAACTTCGCATTTGACAAACAATCAGTCACATTGACTTGTGATGATTCAATTAAAGTTTTCGTATCAAAGTGATAAAGACCATTATAAGGTCTTGTATGTTTGTAATAGTCATTCGACAATCTTGCTTATGGATCACAAGACATTGCTTCACATTAAACACTATGATGTAACCTTAACTTGTTATCTTTCCAATGTTCAATAAATTTTTTTCTAATCTAGGTACATATAAAATGTTGGCAATGCCCTTTATTCCACTTGACAATGTTTCAATAGTCACACTTCCTTTACCAACAATATCATGGGATTAGCCCCTTGTTGTTTTCACGTTTGGGGTGTGGGGATGTGGTTTTACATTAGTCAAAATTGAACCATCCCAATAACATGGGCTGAAGCACCTGAATTTAAATATTGCTTATAGTCGATCTTTCCTTTTAGACTTGTTATAGTTTTTTCAAACAATTCTTACAAATTTGAGTTGTTTGGCTAGAGTTGATTGACAAGTGTGTCTTCCATTGCTTTCACATTGTAATGCTCCCATTTCTAATGGTGATCTTGTTCCGATTTATGAATGTCAACCTCATGCTCCTTACACTAATTTAAAAAGTGCACAAATTTCCCATAGAAGAAGCAAATGCTTGGTTTGTGACTAAAATTGTTCAACTATTATAGCATGCTTTTCTTATAATGTGTAAAGAGAGCATCCTTTAATGATTGAATGTTGTGGTGCAAAAATCTCCCCACAAATGTTTCAAATGATAAGGTGAGGCCTGTACCAACAATTGCTTGGATGAAAGACTCATACAAATCAAGCAAAACATTCAACAAAGTCTCCACCAAATATTCTTTTACCATGGGCATGCCAATCATCACTAATTGTGAGTTGAGTGCATTGAACTTTCAAAGATACCCTTCTAGCTTGATATCTTCATTGATCATCAATGCTGCCATATAGTTTTTCAAATGCATTTTTTTGATAATGTTTTGGATCTTATACATGTTCTATAGTGCATCCATGCTAATTTGAGTTCCTCAATTTCAAAATATTTCTAAAAGTAAGTCATCTTTGATTGATGAAATTAGTATAGACATGGCATTATCTCTTTGGTATTCCATTTCAAGATCCTCTAGTGTTGTGTGAATCACTACTTCTCTACTATAGTTTCTTCTTCTTCTTCATGAATATGCTCTAAAGGAATAGGACTATTGCAATGTTCCCTTCCTTGCACTAGTGTCACTGTCATGGGAGGTCAAATGGGAAGGGATGAGAAATTTAGGAATGGCATCTTACGTGGGGCCATCATGTCTGAAGCTCTCTCCTTCTTAAGTTGATTCATGACATGAATCTTTTAGTGATGGTAGTTAATTGATCCAATTAGCTTGCTGGAATTTGCAAAAAATTCTCCTCTATTGTTGATATTTTAGCCTAATCTAGTAGGTTAGATACACTCAAAACTTGTTTGAACGTTAAAACTTTCCTTGCAATGCATAATCAATCCTGACTCTAGAGCTACATTATGAAGACAACAACAAAAGACAAGCAAGACAAGCACTAAGAAGTTGAGCTCACACACATGATCACTAGCTACTAAGAACATTCCTACTCTAATACCATGAAAATTTCCCATGTCTTTATAAAAATAACGGTGATATACCTTAACAACCCATGCAAGGCAGTGGTATATATAAACAAACATACGCTAATCTATATACAAATAACAATCCTAGAAACCAAGAGTAGATTAACAAATATTCATGTGGCTACCTTAATTGCATGTAACTCCAAAAAGTTAAACACCTAAAATAAGATCTATCACATGTAACTCTTGAAAGTAAATTACTAATAAGAATTGCACAACAAACGGTGCAATCATAGTGACCATATGAGAGTTGCAAACAAAATGCCTGACCAATCACCTTCATCATAAATAGTAGTGATGAGTTGCCATGAGTACCCACAAACTTCCAGCAGCTCCCCATGGTGGCCAGCATTCTTTTGGTGCAAAATTTCACACTATTGCAAAAATAGAAATAAAATAAACGAAATATTCTGTCATAAGATTCTTGATTTTTGAAAAAAATTCATCCAGAAAGGAGCAGTTTGCCACATTTCTATTCCTGGCTGTAATATGGTCATCCGACTATATAAAGATTTGTTTTCTTGGATAAGTCCTAAAGACTGGTTGCCATTTAGCGCTACATCCCCCTTGGGTTGCTCACCACCAGTGTGAAAGCAGAAACTTTGCAGAAAAAAACCCCTGATTGGTGGGTGTAGCTAAGTATATAATAATAATCTGCCCAAAATTTTACATTGGGTTGAAATCAACAATCATTCTTCATCATCTTGCTAATCCTCAAACCAGCCAGACTCATCACACGAGCAGCTGTATTACTTGGACCAAGAACTGCATAAGTTCAATTGGAGATGGTGAATTCTAGATCTTGTTTTGCATATTATACTGAAGAATCACAAGCATCCAAACAGTCTAGCAAAACTGGATTAACATCAATTTCAAAGACTTTGAGAAAGAGATACCATAATAGTACAAAAATCCATTTGGGCAAAGCATTCTAGACACCCACAAAAAATTTGACACAGTCGAGCCACAACCTTCCTTGAACATTGAAGTTTTGATCTTGACCAAAGCTGTCCTTAGACAAAACCATTCTATTTGACCACCACTGACTGTTACAATTCCTCTAAACTAAGCAATAGAACAGAAATTCTTGCAGTGAGAAATTATGAGTTTCTAGCAGCATTAGAGTTACTTGAAAGCTCACCTTGTTTGCGAATCCCCACACTCGACGTTTTGCCCGTGATCCCAAATGAACTATTGTCACATCATCTAGCTCATCTTTGCAACACCATTCACATCAGATAGGGATCATGGACTCATCTACAACAGTGTATATGTGTGCAGATATTCATTCCTCTACAGATACTGAGAACAGACCAAAGCCACTTAGACCAAAATCCAGCTTTGAAAAAACCATTCCTTTCGATTTGTGGGGTTTTCCTGTATTGTCAAAGAAAGAATTGCACCAACCTCAAAACAAACCTTCCAACACCTACAATTGCTATCTCATGGCAGGGCAGAGCTCAATGACAACAAAGAGCAAGACAAAATGCTCACCTAGAGCCTTCTGCTGCATGGGCTTGAGTATCATGTTGTAAGCTTTGATGCTGGAAAATTAGGTCAAGCATCAAGTCATAATACCAACAGAATACTTTGGCATTCGAGCTGCAAGAATTACAGTGCTAGTAAATAATCCTCTACATCAAACCATACCAAACAGAAAGAATTTGGGACTGCACTCAAGCAGGATGATGAATCTTGGTTAATCAATTTGCTGTCCATCAAACTATTATTATACCAACAGAAACCTGAGTAGCTCAAGCAGCAGGATGGGTGTTGGATTCGTTCCTCTACATCAGATTCTACCAACAGAAGAACTTGGGTCTCACGCAGGATGGGTGTTGAATCAATTTTGTATGTCATGCCAATCATATCTAAGATTATGAAAGGCTTCAACAAGGCATCAAACAGCAATGGGTTTAGGGTTTAAGCAAAATGAAGGGGGGAAAAAAAGAAGTACATCATAGCTTGTAAACCTCCCAATTTTGCTTCCAACTCTTTGTCTCTCTCACCTCTGCAATCTCAAAGAATCATTCAAGTGATTTCAACAATCAATCAGTAGGAGAACTAGTAATACAGTTCAGGCGACAGTGAGAACCCTAAACACAAAGCTTTGGAAAGGAAAGAAGAACCTTTTGCATCTGAAAATCTGAGATTTGCTGCTGCAGTTTCTGTTGACCTGCAGCCATCATCTATGTGTGCCACCAACATCCCCCCGCAAACTCAAAATTAGATTTGCAGCCATTATGGCTCCATCAATAAGTGTAAAAAACACTCCAGAAAATTTGCCCTACATTTCAAATTGCTGCACCAACCCATGATGCCACACTCTGGTGCTAGCAAAAACAAAAACCTAGAGCAAATACCCATATCTCACAGTTTTTCAAACAAATTAGTGAACTGTGAGAGAGTGTTTTGTTGGTGGGGGGGAAAAAGAAAAACTCCACTAAAAACACACTTTCATGATCACATTTACAATTCAGCAATTCTCATGGCAACAAAGTCATGACATGGGTGATGCTCCTCCTCACCTTCTGCTCTGAGCCTTGGGAACAACATGCAAGCCAGTGACATGAAAAACATTGAAAGCATCAGCTGATGTGAGAAGTAGGGCTTGTAACCCATTCAACAAAATCTCTAAATAATAACAAGAGGTATGTCACACTGTGGCCTTGCCAATTTACATTTCAAAGTATCTTAAGGCAAAAGAAGAATGATAGAAACTCAAATATTTCACCATGCAAAAATATAATTTGCAAGAAATCCTCTAAAAGAAACCAAAAGCCTTCAAGATATTATAACTGTATTATAACTAATCTCGGGTTTCAACACAAGCCAAAATATCATGTTTCAAAAATCCTCATATAAAAATAGGCCTATTATCTAGTAGGGGCCAAAATCCCTTAAGCTACTATACTCTGTAATGAATCTAAACACAAAATCCTTGCCTTGGTAGGCAAGGCCAAAAATCATAGTGTTTCTCTCCATGTCTGTCTGAAGCCTTCATACCTACCTACAAAACTACAAACCTATCCTTCCTTCCTTACAAACCTACTCCATCCCATCGCACCCCACCCCACCTCCTTGGCAAATAATATAGATCAAGGTTCACCAATTGATAACCGCCTGTTATTCAGCTGGTTATTAGTCGAGCTTGACAAAGCGTTCAATTTCAATAGCTGGTTATCTTCTTCGGATTTTTTGCAACTCTAAAACCTTAAACCCTAAACCCATGAATGTTTGTAACAATGTTGCATCTAAGGTAAATAGGTATCTTCACTTGTGTAGGAAAGTTTCATGTAAGCAAAAATGGGTGACAAACATAGTTATGAACACAAATTCCTGACAACCCAATGATACAAGGTGATAGGCAACATCTAGAGGCTCAATTTGTTTTTCCTTTGGCGGAGGGGATGGAGGTTTGGATTTTGATGTTCCCAATGGGTTCTCACCAACTTCTCAATGCATTATCATCCATGTTCAAAAATGCATTTTGAAATCATTTTTCAAGTTCCCAATGTGTTCCTTAAGATGTTCCCAATAACACCACATTTTACCCCTATAACCTTTATCCAAAGCTGAACTCTCATAACTTGTATAGGTGAGCCAAAAGGAAACATTTCTGGGAATGCAAACCAATGTTGAGTGAATATAAACATGGAGGATAAATTTTCATGCTAGTTCTCAATGCTCCCAATGAAAATTGGCAATTCTCACTTTAGGTGAGAATTGCAATTGTCGACGTATCATATGAACTCGAACTTGATACATAGGGAGGTTACAAAGGCACCCATGGTTTTAATTAATTCTCATGTTAATAGAGGTTATAAAAAAGTTAAATTATAAGTAGGTACTGTTAGTCATACTTGAAATCCAAGACCTCTTTGAGACCAAGGAGACTCTTAACCATTAGACACAACTTCTAGGGTGCATATTAACTAGAAGAACCTTTAGCTTAAAACCCAATGGCATAAATGAATTTTAAATTAAAAAATTAAAAAATATTTTTTTGCATAAGAAGTTATGACCTTGTGACTAAGGCTTTACTGATTTTCGAAGATCTCAATAAAAAAATTGATCAAGCACTTGACTAATTCTCCTAAATTATTGTAAGAACTGAAATGGTAGAAGAAGTGAGAACTACCCAATATTGGTGCAAACTTCTATTTGGGTGAGGTGAAACTTCAAATTTTTTTAAAAAAAAATGATGGGCCAATCAAAATGGCTCCTTGTGTTTTTTTTTGGGTTGAACTTTAAGATGCACCTCACAACTAATTAATAAAACCAACAATAGGTGCTCAAATGATTAGACAAGGGTATTGATTGACCTAAGCCAAAAATGGTGACAAATAGTAGTTAAGACTTAAGACCATAATTTTCATGTGGTCAATAATGAGAAGGCTCAACATGCAGCCAAGAGGGCCCAATTTTTTTTTCTTTTGGGTTTTGTGGAGGGGAGAGATTGTTTTTTTGTTGTTCCCAATATGTTCACACTTGATTCCCTTTGAATTCCTAATAGGTTCCCACCAAGGTCTCAAAGTTTTCCCAAAGACATTCTCAATAGCATTACACTTTTATCCCATATACTTTGGCCAAAGCTCAACTTTGATATAAAGGTGAGGAACACCCCTTCAAAAAAGGACACACACAAATCTTTGGCTCCCCCTTCCCATTAATTGAAGCAACAATACGTGCCCTCAATTCATTGTGTGTGCCCTCCATAATAGCTTCACATAATGTTTTCCCAAACTCATTTTCCAATGTAAGTAGGGTTTGTGGCAGCCCTCCTTGGCACAAACATTCATACCCTAAACCTTAAATTGTGGAACAAACCCTAAACCTTAAACCATGTAGAAGGTGATATCATTTCTATTTTCATCCTTGTGTACATTGCTGGTGTGTGAGAAGGAACTCCCCAAAGATGCCATGTTTGAGTTTGTGTCTTTTGTCCCCCACAAAAACAAAAAATGTTTGTAGTTGGACCTAAAGGGTCAAGGCTAGGCTGCAAGTGTGAATCTAATGGCTCTATTTGTAGAGCTTCTTCCATGTATCATGTTGAAATGGTTTAAACTAGTGTTGGTTAGTTATTGACTTTTGACCTGGTTATCAAGTTGATTATTAATAACATATCACTTAGTTATTGATTTTTTTGATAACCAATTAAATTAATATTCATTTGATATTGAATTTTCAAAACTTTAATAACCTAGCTAGATGATTCAATTATCATTCATTCATGTAAGTTATCAACGTTTAAACACTAATAAAAAATAAAAATAAAAACCTTATAATAAGAAAAGTTTCATACTATTATTTCTAGTGATTTGAAAACTCTAATCAAGGAGGAGAGTTTTCAAATATCGAGCGATCTTTGGAGCTCTATTTCACACTTTGTAATTTGACTTCACTTGAAGCATGGGAGGTGAAGTGATTTTTATTATTTTATCACACTAGAATTACTTTACAAAATGGTGCAACTCCAATGAGGTTGAATAGTTCATGTTGCCAAAGCTGAAGGTTCCATGCCACCACCATTGTGAATGTTCAAACAATGTGTTGTTGCTTACTAATCGTGCTAGAAGAAGACACACACATGTTTCTCAAAATGTCAAGTATGCACATGTGATTTTCATAAAATTTCTTCATTTCATTTTAGTTGTGCAAATTGGAGATATTGTGCATAACACCACATGGTTTTGGAAGCATTTGACAAATCTTGCTCCTTAAAGAATGTCTTCATTATTTCATCTTAGTTGTGCAAATTGAAGAGATTTTACACAATATAAAATGTTTATGGGACACATTTGACAAACTTTATACTAATTTCATATCAAATTTCATTTTTTGGATATGAGAGTAATGTTAAGAAACTCTCGTTTGGAAGTACCTTACAAAATTCTTTCATAATTTTATTTTAGTTGTGCAAATTAAAAAGCATATGCACAAGACAAAAAGCTTTTGGGAGGCATTTGACAAATCTTGCCAAGTTAGTTTTGATCAAATTTCACTTTTTGCTCATGAAAGTAGTGTTGAGAAGTCCTTTTTTGAAAGCACGTTACATAATTCTTTCATTATTTTATTTAAATTTTGCAAATTGAAATTTTTTTACACAACACAAAATATTTTGGAAAACATTTGACACATCTATTCAACAAAAAAACCAATGAAAACTTATTGATCTTTGAAGGCATTGCAAGTGCATAACACGAATATTGAATCAATTGGGCGATATTTTCAAATGACAAGTTGTGATAGAAACCCAAAAAAAAAAATGGCAACATGATAAGCTTTAGCACAAGGTAGTTGTTTTTGAAAGCAATAGTCATTCAACTATGGTCGATTGTTCTTTTATGTGTGGTCACCAAGGCTTTGTATAATATAGGATTTTTCATTTTCAATGATTGTTCACCCATTTAATTTTTCTTTAAAAAATTTCATTGTTTTTGGTTTTATTGGATAGAACTTTCTTTGGTCGTTAATGGAAGAGATCACATTTAAAATTTTTTTTTGGGCGGGTTGGTGAATGATAAGTAAATCACCCACACAAAAAGCAAATGATGCAATGGAATGACAACTTTAACTAGTTTGATGATGACTATGCACATGAGAAAAAGAAAATATATCATGACTTTTTGAGGAGGTTGTGGATGGCAAATAAATCATGCAAGCCAAAAAGGAGGTGAGAGACCATGAAACGACACCTTTTGCTAGACAAGAATCGCAAAATACTTCTACCAATGCAGGCAATGCAATGGTGACCATGTACATAGTGTTCAAGGTTTTGAAACAAATGTGTAGCTATTGGAATGTTAGCCATCCACACGATGAGGAATAACATAGATA
>Ga0116229_10009007_pt1 | contig 15355 bp, 15 predicted proteins | sample S1TSphgellanicum_3_FD_87313 | JGI IMG/M metagenome (GOLD analysis project Ga0116229, IMG submission 87313) | Host-associated microbial communities from peat moss isolated from Minnesota, USA - S1T2_Fc - Sphagnum magellanicum MG | ecosystem: Host-associated > Plants > Peat moss > Unclassified... | reverse complement strand
TTGTACAAGTGTTGTATGAGTGGGATTCGAGTCCATCATATTGGTGTACCTTGTTCATTATGTTGGATAATGCCTTAATAGCAAGGAGTTACACCCCAAAACCTTGGGTTCCATCCTCTTTTCATAAGGTGTAATGACCTAATGCCCTGATGTCGTGACATTACCATACACTTAAAAGTTTTTGTCATTGCCTCTTCATGAGGAGTTCATTTTAGGATTAGGCTTGGATGAAGAAAAGATATTGACATAGTTTCCATGACTCTTACAATTGGAAAGCCATGTAAGAAATATTTCAAGTTACATAATATGAATAAAACCCTACAAACCTAATTGATATGGGATTAACATTGCAAAACAAACTCATAGAAAATAGAATATATTACTTAAGAAAATGGTGGGTTGTTGTCAATAAGAATTGGAAAGGAATAATGTGATAAAATGACCCCAATATGTTAGGAAGTGAACATAAGTTCTCTTATAAATATATTAAAGTAGGAATGAACACAATCATCATCAATAATGTAGGCATGAAATAAGTGAGGGATTAACTTTCAACTAAACATAAAAATTCCAAGATTATGATGCATGATTAAATGAACCTATGATTATAATGATAATAATAAGGATGTTCATGATTTTGACAAGTGTGGCACAATGAATAAACATTTCAAAATTAGATGTGATCATGTTTTATCTAAATCTTCATGAATTTTTAAGAATGTCTTTAAGGCCCCCCATTTTGTAGATTCACCCATTTTGAAAAAGGAGTTGAAAAACATGCTCAATTATAACAATAAAATGACATATATTATACTTTTGCAACAAGTTATGTAATTAAGCACTATGAAACGCCTTTAGGCTAGTAAAGCTTTAGCGTAGATCTCTTTGTTTTATTTGTGAAGGTAAATGTTGCACAATAAGGCGTGCACATTAATAGTGTTTTGCAAGAACACCAATAGCATGAAATGATTATTTTCATTTGCCAACTATAATAATTAGCTTGAGTGATGAGCCTTAAATAGTCAATCATTTTGTACATTTCACTTTTCTAGGTTTATGGGTGGGGATAAAGGAAGAAATAACGTTGCATGTTAGATGTGTTAAATAATGATAGAGTTTCAAATGGGCATTGTCATTGGGCATGCTTTAAAGGGGGAAAATAAACCTAGAAAAGTGTGATGAGAAAAATCATCCACCCATTCTAAAGGAGAGGAAGGTTGGAAGTGTAAATAAAATTTCACCCTTTCAAAAGGACTTGCGAGGTTGAAAAAAACAAAAACAAAATCACATGTTCCATAGGAAAATGTAGTTGGAAGGGGAAAAAAGTTCAAAATGAAAGAGAGGTTATAAAACCAAAAAACAATTGTCCTTTCCAAAGGATGTTGGAAGAAAAAAATTGAAAATTGTTCACCCATTAGAAAGGAAAAGGAGGTTGGAGAAAAGAAAAAGAAAAAATGGTTCACCCATTGAAAAGAAAAAACATTTAATTATTCATCCATTTCAAAGAAATAGGAGGTTGGGAAGCATGTGAAAAAGTTTCAATTGGAAAAATGGTAGTGTGCAAGTAGGTTTGTGAAAGGATACAACATGTATTTGGCTAAGTACGAAGTCCTTGCATGGATAGACAAATAAACACGTTCTTGTTATAGTGTAAATGCACAAACTATAAGTTGATTTGAATTGATAGAACCTACAATTTATTAATCAATATTTGGATCAAAGATGGGGAGATTTCATTCAAGTATCAAACATGATCAAAATTGATGAATTATTTATCTGAAAAAATAACAATACTAAAATATATTTGCAAATATTTTTTTAATAAAGATTGCAAATAATCAGTTTCAATTCAAAGAAACAAAAAGTGCATGTTGTTAATTTTTTTTTGGGATATAAAATATTTTTTTGAATGAAAAGCAAAAGTTAAAAAGCAAAGGGTGCAAAACACAATAATACAAGCCATGGGCACCAAGGTTGTTATCCTTCCCAAAAACTTTGTTTAACACAAGGTGTTCATATACATGTTGGTCAACTATGCATTTTTCATACCCAATTTATAATTATGTGTTAGATATAAAAAAAAATTATTGCATTTTGATCTTATATCATGCATATTATGCATCCATGTTATCATGCATGACTTTCATGAAAGAAATCATCAAAATTAATGATTTTGAAAGCAAAAAACACATGTGAAACAAACCCTTGCACAAATGGGGAATGTATGGGATTCAAAAAGAGGTAAACTCCTAATCAAAGGGTTTTTGTTTTTGTTTTTTAAAATTTTGTCACACATGTGGACTAACAATCATCCCAAAAAGGAATGAACCAAATTTGGCTAAAGGTATGCAAGATAATCAATTAAAAAAAATATATTGCTTAGTTTTGGTGACCTACATGAAATCATTATCAAAATATGGTGATTTAAAACTTTTTTCCCTCTAAATATGGTGATTCTTGAATTTTTTTTGTGAAAAAACCCTTTGGTTCAATTCACATTAGATTTATTTTTGTTGCCAAAGTGTGAAAAATTGCCATAAAAAAAACATCGTTCCCAAGATGTATTTCCATTTTCAAACATGGAACCACTAAAATGAATTTCAAATATTGGAAAAATGTTTTTAAAGGGTCGTGTCATGTCAAAATTATATGGTTTTTTTGTCATTGAGAAACAAAATTTAAAGGGCCATACAATCTGATGCATTTAATTTACCCTACTACCTTTGCAACTTTGACATTAATTATATTACTTTTAGATATGTTGAATTTCTCAAAAAAATTCAAAAAAATAAATCGTGAAGGAAAATATTGAATCTTCAAGAATATTTTTATTTGTCAAAATGAGAATTAAAAATTAAATTAATTAATTAACAAACATGTGGTGAAGTTGCCAAGGTTATATATATATATATAGATATAGAATGAATGACATGTGGTGCATTGGTTTAAGATTCATGATCTTTTCAATATTGGAAGGTATGAAATTGGTTGTTGGCGGAGATTAAGTAACATAATGGTTTGCATCATATATTTGAACTTCAATAATCATGATGGGACTTTAAGTTGGGTGTTAAAGTCACCGTATCTTCAGATGGGCATGCAACAAAGGGTCGCTATTTAGGATGAAAGGTACAATTGAAGGGTTCCAAGTTGGATTTAGGTCAAGCAAGGGCAAACATGGAGTGAATGTAACAAGGCATCATGACACACAAGCCTTGCCTATTTAATAATATAATAATATAAATAGATTTATATTAGATAAATATGCAAGTATGTATATGTGTGTTGTTTGTGTTTATTTTATTCAAAATGTTTTTGAGATAAATATGTGAATAATTAATTCGGTATGTAATTTTAAGTGAATTTGTTGTTGTTATTTGTGTTTGTTTTTTTGAATTGTTTAGTAAGATAAACTAGGGAACACAATATGGTAATATAAATGTGAAATATATAGGTTCATGGTATGTCCAATATATTTGTGTTACTCCCGAATGACATTGTTGTGTTGGTGCATTAGTCCAAATATAGTCTATTTGTGTATCATCAATGGTTGTGCTTTTAGTAAAAGTGAGTTTCAATTTGTATTTGTACATAAGGTTTTGAAATGTTGTTGATTGAGGTATTCTTTTTTTAACATGTTTATATTGAAATCTTCAATTAAAATAGTTAGATAATCTTTAAGCATATTTTTAAAAATGGTTTTCAAAATTGAATTAAAGTATATGATTTTCATTTGATAATGATATGTGCATTGCTTGTTGAATAGACATTTATTGTGCATTTAAAAATGTATTTCCTAATTTTTTGATTTGTTCGAATGTTTCATATTGTTCATGCTTACATTTGCTTAACATGGATTGCATTTCTTGTGTAATTGATTTGTTTATTTTTGTTAAATAAAAAGTGCAATAAGTTATAGCAAAATACCCATTGGCAAGCATTAGACAAACTTTATATTGTGAATCTTTATCTATCTATTTATCTAAAATTTCAATAAATAAATATATATATATATATATATAAACGAGGGGGAGGGTTGTAAGATGGGTGGTTCTTAACTTTTGTGAATGTTTTGGTTTTAATTCTAAAAACACAATTAGAAAGGTTTCGATTTGAATTTTGATTCCACACACACCATAGTCCCTGATTGGATTCAGCAACAATTAATTGTTGAAATAATTAATTAAAATTTAAATCTTAACTTCAACACTTGGTTTTAATTTTGAAATTTTTGCTAGCTGATAGTTATTAAAAAACAATAAACACATTCTTTTTAAGTTTATGGGATAGTCTAGTTTTTACTATCTTAGTATTAAGTTCTTGAACTTTAAAGTTTGTGATTCAAACTTGATAGTCGAAATTGAAATTTTGCGAACTCTTAATTTTATAGAAATTTTGGTGCAAATAATAAATAAAATTTCAAAAATTTGACTTAAAAAAAATTTTCATTTTATGCCAAAATTGTTGAGGTACTATGATAAATGGAATTGGAAATTGAGTTTTGGGCACTATTATTTCAAAAAAGATTTTTGCTTCAAGTTTTTGAATATTAAACCCAGTTCAGGTGTATATTAATCAAACCCTAAACTTGTCAAGTACGTAAAGACATTTGTTGGAGTGTGTATATTAATCAAAACCCTAAACCCTAAACCTCTCAAATACACAAAGACATTTGTAGGAGTGTTTCATTGTACATGGATGGGTGGGTGAAATAAGCCCATTGTTGATTTATAGGAGGGTATTCACTTCATCCAAGTGATAAATGGTTGAACAAAAAGGGTGAGAATAGTGCCAAATTTTATGAACAAGGGTGTTTACAAGGCATAGGCATATATATATATATATATATATATATGTACCTATATATATGCCTTATGAGAATGGAGGCAAATCCTATATAATAATTGTCAATTACATTTATTCAGGTGGGCCAAGTCTCAAGACTTTTTAAATTTCATTTGCTCCACAAACCAAGCTAATATGACAAAAAAATACTTAATACTTTATTTTGAAAAGTTATACCTATTGTAAGATTCTACCTAGTGAAATAGAACAAGACAACATGACCCCATGTATGTCATTAAGATATCCCCATCATTTTAGGGTTTCTTTTTGGGGGGGTCTTCATTTGTGGGGTCATGGCATCTTTGCTTTACAAGACTTCATTGGAATGAATGACTAAATTTTTTAGGGTTTAGATATTGTGTTGAGATTCATTATAGAGTATAATAGCTTAAGGGATTTTGGCCCCTACTAAGTAATAATAATAAAAGGTCTATTTTTAATATGAAGATTTTTGAAAGATGATATATTTTGGCTTGTGTTGAAACTTGAGATTAGTTATTATAGAGTTATAATAATACCTTGAAGGATTTTGGTTTGTTTTAGAGGATTTTGTTTTTGGAAGATTATATTTTTGCATGGTGAAATATTTGAGTTTCTATAATTTTTAATGTAAATGGCAAGGCCAAAGTGTTGTGACACATCCCTTGTTTCAAATTTCAACTCAATCAAATGTTTAGAGCCTCATACAGTATCTCCATGTTTTGAAAAACTTTAAAGCCTTCTTGATGAAGTTTCTTTTGGACACTTGAATGTGTGTAGTGTTTTTTCAATCAATGTTAGCTTTTCAAACAGAACCTTTGGGTGCTTGATTCTTCTCAGTTGTAGACTTACAGTTCTGGCTGGGTTCTTTCACAAAACAAAATCCATCCTTGGTGAATCCAATTCCACTCTTCGTTGCAACAAAAAATTACTAGAAGCAACACAGCATGTGCTCCACCATTCGAATGGATCTGCGATGTTCACTGCCAAAATCAACAACCCATCTGCAGATCCGGTTTCCTATGGAGATGGATTACTGAAGTAGGTGTTGGTTGATAATTTTGCAAAGATATCAACAGGAAGGAATTTCCAATGGGTACGTATTGCTTTTGCTACCTTGTTTCAAAGCCAGGTGACTTGTTCATCAACAGCAATGGAGTTTTAGATTTTGTTTGGAGGGAGTCAAAAGGGGAAGATTGTCCAGTGCAATCACTTTGTCAGATGTCAAAACTCCAACAAGTTTGTCAGTCATCAAAATCCCCATTGTTTGTGGAGTAATACTGGCTGGGCATCATGACCTTCTCAATTCAGGATAGTCCCTGAACTAAGCACCAAATTGCAGTGTTGAGCCCATATTTTTCAGTCTTTCAAAGATTGAACTCATCTAAGCAAATTGCCCAGTAACACAGTTTTGTGCATTCGCATGCATGTGACTGCAAAAGAAGTGTAAAATAGAACATTGGCAATGTGACATACGTAATTGTGCATGAACAGAAGGGCAATCAAAACTTCAACATTTAGTTGAATGAATAAAAGCTTATACTTGGTGTCGATTGAAATTGACAAATTGCAGAATGACTCAAGAACTTGGCTTGGTGTCAATTGAACTGGCAAATTGGAGAATGACTTGAGAACTTGAATTGACAAAAGATTGTAGCAACAATAGGCTCTGTCTCAAAGTGCTATTTTTCCAGTGTCAGAGTTGGAAAACATATTTATGAGATTGCAGAGAAGACCTCCACAACAACAACACTTTGAATCTAACCCACTCTTTCAGTTTTCAACCAAACTAACATGACAAGAATTGAGGGTGAGAATGACTTGTAAAACTGGAACAACACAAGTCTTTGCTTTGTTGCATCCAGAGGGTGTCTAAGGAGTTAGACATGTTTCCTAATTATATCCTATGGAGCTAAGAAGTATGCAATTTGTTTGCTCTTCTACCTGGAACCCTAAACCTCTTCATGTTTAGAAGACCCAAATCTGCATCTACACACTTTGTGAGCAAGGGGCTCATTGCTTTCTTGAATGCAGTATCGAACATTGCTTCAGAAAACAAGGAGGCACGATGCCTGGCTGCCTGGGTCATCTGCAGTCGCTCATTATCAGGCATCAATAACACACGCCTTATGGCAGCCGCATATTCTTGAGCACTACTTGCCAAAAAGCCTGTGGGTTGCCCTGCTTCTTCCACTACTATATCTAGCTTTGGACCTGCTGAGTCATGAGCTGCAAAGCCCCCCAAAGACAAAAAAGGAGAGCTCAGAGTGCTGCAGCAAGGGATGCACATATTTCAAAGAAATAAGTGCTATATTATATTCTCACTAAAAAACACTATGTTAAAGAATGAGAGATCTGTCTGGGAGAGTTAAAGACTAACCAATGACCACAGCTCCAGCAGCCATGTATTCCACAACACTGATGCCAAAGTGTTCATCAGTCATGGTGTGCAGGCCTGCAATGGCACCCCCCAACAGCTTCACAAGCTCCCTGCATGATGGGAAAATAACCAACTGTTTCTCAGGCATAAATCCGTGGGCCACCTTGAAGTTAATGCAAAAGACCATGAGAAAACACAATCTACATCTACACTTCATTGACACAAGAAGAAGACATAGCTGGTCATGCCTAACACTTTTCGCAAGAGTTAGGTTGGTGAACAAATAGCTACCTATAAGAGACATTGAGGCAAAACTCCACACGCTGCTGTAAGCCCAAAACATGGCACTTGTCTCTGAGAGCCTCTACTCGTTCCTCATCTTCCTGATGTCGGCAGCTACCAATGAATTTCAATTGTACTTCTGTGACCAAACCTGGGGGAAGGTCATTCAAAGCCATGGCAAAGGCTTCAAGCTGTAACTCATGGGCCTGCAATAAAATCCAGTCAAACCAACTCCAAATTCAGAACTCATGCACACCACAGATCTAGCTGAATATGAAGCTACCTTCACAGCACGTTGTCAGAAAAAGTGTTCAACTGGTTCAGTACCTGGACCTATGCATGATGCAGATTTCATTGCATTTCTGGAGGAGGAGGAAAGTGGGCCAACTCAAAAAGCTCTGATAAAACCTCAAGCATGCATTGACGCAGAAAAATACATGGGAAACAAGCTTCAATGGACTGAGACCACACAGGAGGAAACAAAAATCTGAACAAAGCCAGAAGAAGTGGATGTGGTCTGAGGGAAATGCAGCAGCAGATGAGTGCTTGCCAGAAGGGACAGGCTGAGAACCTTTTCAGGACGAAATTGAGCAACAGATACAATGTATAAAGGTGTTGTCGGCCGTTCCAGAGGAAGCGCCTGCTTGCCCACCCATACAGTTGCAATAGTCAACAGTGATTGCAGAAAAGTGCCCACAATTGTCATCACCCTAAACCCTAAAACCCATGATTCATAAGCAGGTTTTAGGGTTTACAACTTTCCCATGTGAGCCTGGTGTTCTGTCTGTGTGTCTGTCACAATCCCTTAGATCTCATGCCCCCCACACTCCCCAACATCTCAGAAAGGATCCAAAGATTCAAAGTGGAACAGAGGCAAATGCTGCAAATAACCTACTTTTGATCCACTTTTAACATAACCCAACAATGAGCTAGTAAAAGACCAGAACCGTGGGGAAGAAGAAGAGGAAGAAGCACATGACAGTCGAGCAATGATGAGGACGATGATGATGCTGCTGCTGCCACAGCATGTGTGTACCTGAAGAGAGAGCGTGTCACAAGGAGGATAGACCAGGAAAGTGCGGTTCGGGATTCTCCAGATTCTGTTGATGTGAGCTTGTGTCCAAGAAGAGTTCACCATTGCTACATGAGCACATGCACCTGCCAGTCCATACATCCATGCCACCACTCTGTAATACAACACCTTTGCTGTGGTCAACCAGTAGCTGCACCCCACCACCCACATCCCCCTTTATGTAAGAATTTGCAACTCAAGTGTTTTTGGGGTAGACAACATACACAATATGACCAAGAAAGAAACCCTACAAATTTGCATCCAGACACATTTGAAGGAAATTGGCTCAATGGGAGGAATACATTGAGTCTCTCTCTTTCTCTCATCAACAACCCTTAACCCTAACCCTGAATTGAGCTTGAACATGGACTTGCCTGCGAGTGACAGACAAATGGTTGTTGTAGAGGGGTGTGCGGCTGCGCACACGAGCGAGCATGTCAGAGCTGATGGTAGGGTAATGGGTGTAGCAAGCCACAAAGGAGCCTGCAATCCATGATGCCACAACATAGGTGAAGGCATAGCCACTGGTGTCAATAAACAGCAAGGGTTTCACTGCACTCAAAGCTTCCCATGCTAGCACCATGGATCCCAAGCTCTGTCCTATCAATGTCAGACGAGGATAAGTCCTGGCTTCCACCCATTTCCTCCTTTGCAACCTCACCACCTGCCACCCACCATACAAACACATACAAATCTTAGACTACAGATTTCTCCACTTCTACTACATCGTTACTCATGCATTTCTTCTTCTTCAGGTGCATCAGACTTTGTCTCTGATCTGATCTGATGTGCCCAAAACGTAAGAACATAATCCAACACTAGAAAAGGGAAGAGAAAAATGTGAGACGACAGGAGTGTAGACTCTGCTTACTCTGATCGGCTGTAAGAGCTTAACTCCAAAGCGATCCAAAGCTCTCAAAGCCAGAGACTCTGGAGTGGCAGGGTCGCCAGTATAAATGACAATGGGAAGATCGGTTGCCATCTCTTGGACAGCCCGGACTGCACACCATAGCACTCGCTCCCCTCCACCTCCATCATTGGTGAAGGGGTGGAAAAAGCCCACTACTCTCTCCTTCTTCCTGCTCACAAAGCGAAAGAGAGACTGCAGCAAAAGCAAGAACAGGAGCAGGGCAAGCAAGAGGATTGCAGCCAGGAGCAGCATGGTAAGATGCCAGAAGAAAGGCTTTTTTTGCACTGCAATGCTAATGTTCTGTTCTATACATGGGTGAAGTTGCTGTTGTTGCTGGTGGTCTTTTCTTTGATCATCAGAAGCTCATCCAGCAAGAACACCCATCAGCAAGAAAAATTCAGCTGAGCAGAAACAGCTAACACTAATTTATTTTTCTATCTCACAACCCTTTTCCGGATCAAACTTTCAAGTGGTTCTTCAGGTGAAGAAATTGTTGTTGCTGGTGGTTTTTCCTTTGAACATCAGGAGATGATCCCAGAAGCTCATCAAGCAAGAATACCCATCAGCAAGAAGAATTCAGGTGAACGGAAACCGCTAGCCCTAATATTATTTTTCTATTCTTGTAATTTGATTCACAACCTTTCTGGATCAAACCTTCAAGTGGTTCTTCACGTGAAGAAGTTATTGTTGGTAGTGGGTTTTCCTTTGATAATCAGGTGATGATCCCAGAAACTCATCCAGCAATAATACCCATCAGTAAGAAGAGTTCAGGTGAGCAGAAACTGCTAACCCTAATTGATTTTCTATCTCTACGGGAACAAGTAAGGAATGAGTACCCTCCAGAGAAGTCGTGTGATCGATGGGAATGGGTGGTAGAAGGAATGAAAACTACTGAACCTCCGGAATTGCAAACCAAAACATCTTGCAAAAGAGGCTTGGATGATAATGGCTGTGATGGCTGGCAGGCAGGAACAGCTTTCTTTCCAGGCAGCACTCTCAAAGGGAATGCATGGCCTACTTGTTAGTGATGGAGATACTGAGGGAAATGGCAGCATCCAATCTCAAATCCTGCATTTTGCAAAGCTGCCATCAACACTTAGGCACAGGCAGGGCATCAAATCCTCTTCCCTTCCCCCCCATCTCTCTCTCTCCAAGTCTGGAAACTTTCACGGGTTTAGCGTTCTGTGGATCAAGTCTCTTGTTTGTGTCAAGACTCTGATGTGCTTTTCAAGGCAGAGACTGTCATTGTGTGCAAGGTTCTTTTTTTGGTAGGAGTTGCTTGCTCATTGGACATGGTGGAGCATTCCAGTTCTTGACTTGGTCTGCAACCTCCATGTTCATTGGTGTGTGCTGTGGCTAGCAAGCAGCTAGCAAGCTCTCACCTCTTGATACGAGAATGTGCACTTTTTATGAATACATCGTCTTAGGTCATGCACACATGATTGTCTCATTTATGTATTGCACTCTGCAGCCAGCTTGTCTTGTATTTTATTTGGTTTGTTATCCTGTATGAGGAGTATGGAGTTCTGGGAAAACTCCTCAGAAATTGCATTGCTCATGCTGTGGAGATTTGGCTATGGTGAGAAGCTGGGTGAGTGAACAATGCAAGCCAAATGCACTGTTGTGAAACTCATTAGAAATCATTGTGAACGATGTGAGATTCCAAATTTGGGGGCTGATGTGCACAATCATGTACATCCACCACATATGATATGTGTATGCCAAAGAAAAAAGTCTGAATTGTGTGCTTGATTCCTTTGCTGCCTGCCATGTATTCATTGGGATCTGATGCACAGGAACCACAGGAAAACACATGGCAGAATGCAGTTTTGCTGTGCAGTTCCAAATGAGATCTGATTTCTTTTCTCATAGTCTGAGTTAAGGCTGAAAAGAAGTACTGTTACAGTTTTTGGTGGGTCAACAACCCTTGCTCAATTTGCAGTCTGAGGATGTCCATACTTGGCAGTGCATTGGAGTTTGACCCATGAAGAAGATAGCTACCTGGTGGTGATGCCAAGGAGAGCACATGGAGAATGACAGCTACTGGCCATTTGATGGTCAGTGGTCATTGTAATTGCAGAGGCATGGGTTTTGCAATGCTTGAGGCATTGCTCACTGGTATGAACTCCATTCTGTTTTCAGCAGCTCCACCTTTACCGTCTCTGGTATTTTTCATGAAAGAACATGATGACTTCTGAAAAAATTTGAGCTTGGAAGCAACTTCTTAATATGGGATCACTTGTGTTGGTTCTGGTCACAATAGTGAAGTGTTTCAACATATATATTCATGATGGAAGTTTTCTGCTTGAGTGAGGAAAGAGCTACTGAGATCTGCCAATGGGCTTGCTTGATTTCTCCCGCATATGTTGTTTTGGGTTGTTATATTGCAGCTCAAAGTTCCTAACAACTTTACAGTGCAGACAATCAAGGTTTAAATGTGCAAACAAAAAATGGGTTTGTGCAGGATGAGATTCTTGTGTGCCGAATTCTACTTACACTAAATTCTGAATTCTTTTTGCAGCTTGACTTTGCAAGTTCCATGGGCTTTGTCATATTATTACCAAAGAAGAAGGTCATGTGTCCATGCTCATAGTTGGCAATTTTGAGAAAGTTTGCTAACATGGCATTCATTTACTGGCTCTTGTCACAGGCTCAGGTATGCCCCCATAGTGTGGGTTTTCTTCTCAACCTCCTAAAAGAGTTAGGTTTAGGGTTTAGGGTTTAGGTGAAAATTGGGTAGGTAGGTAGGAACCCCCACTACCATACCTGCTCCCTAGCCTGGTCTATGCCACCTCCACTAGGTATGTAGCTGGATGGCTAGGTAGGTAGGTAGTTGGCCTGCTTAGAGCCCTGAAGCCAGGCTCAAGGTTAACTAATTTCTAGTCCATAGGGCACACTACATACCTCCTCCTTCCAAAATGGTTACCTTTGGTTGAACCTGAGTTATGTATATATAGTAGCCTAGTCATGTTTTTTCTTCTAGTTAACCCCTGATGCTGGATTAGCCATAAAAGTTTTTTTTTTTTTTTTTTTGGAATTTTAAATTGATTCAACCAGAAATTTTTATTTATATATATTTTTGAAAAGTATTTTGGGCTGTGTGGATTAGTTTTGGAATACCTGAACAACAAAAGATCTTGAGGCTGCAAGAACCCACTCCATGTTTTGGAAAAGGAATCTCAACTAGGTTTAAAAATATTTTATGACTATTTTCATTTTTTTTATGATCATTTTTTGAACATGAAAGGTTATATTTAGCTTCATTTTGAAAAGGAAGTTTTCATTCTGGATAACTCTAGAGATAAAAGAATCTTTACATTTCAATTTTATGATCATTCTAATTTTTCAAAAAAATATAATAATTATAATTTTCGTCTATGATCAATTTTTCTGTGAAAGATGTTCAAGACAACATAATTATGTCATGAATAACTTGAAGCCATAGACCTTGGATAAATCTAAAGAATGATATATGTATGCAATGTTGTATATAAAAAATCATAACATTATTATGCTTCACATTGTTATCATTTTTGGGAATATTCACCAAGGGTGTGGGGGCAATATATCCATATTTCCATCACTAAACATAATATGATTAAGAAAAATAATAATATAGATACATCTTATATTAAAATAGATGTTTTGTTTTGTTGGTGAACACACCTTAACCTTCCCAAACCTTAAAGCCCTTCATTGCACTTTTGGTATTGTCAAAAAGTCCTCAACAAGGCAGTGTACATGGTGGTCATTTCACAAGTTTTAGACCAATGAAATAAAAGTTATTGAATTTAGAATGATTTTTGTCATTGAAAATTAATAAATTTTTAATAAAAATTTCAACCAATCAATGCCAATTTATCATGTTGGCCCTTTTGTTTGCCATTGTGTCACATGGGGAAATGCATAAGAAAGTTCCTAGATTGGCAATTCTATTTGCCTTTTCATACAAGAATTACAAAAATGGGTTTTGCACAATTGAGTTTTCTTTATAAACTTGAAAAGGTTTTTTTTCGAAAGTTGTATTCTTTAGAACCTTGAAAATGATTCCATTTGAGTCAACAATATAAGGGCCCATTAATTAACATGAAACCTAATGAATGTCATGTTGAAAATAAAAATTACAAATAAAGTAAAATGAAATGCCATTATAATTATAAAATTAAAAAAATAAAAATAAAAATAAAAATGATGTTATCAGTTTAATAATAGTTGGAATCAATTTAAATTTTTTTTGAATAGATTTACATTATAATCATTTTATTTTATAATAAAAATTATTTTTATTTATAAAAAATTCAAGTTAAATTTTAAAAATATTTTAGTGGTCATCTTTTATTTGAAAGATACTTATTCAAGTCAACACTAAAATTAAACATCCATCATCTTATTTTTTTAAATAACAAAGTTGACAAATCTACCTTATTTTTATCAATGTTAGGTTTATGAAGTTAAATAGACCTAATAAACTCAATTTAAACATTAAATCAATATAATGAAAAATGACATCTAACAATGTTTCAATATCACCTTCACTCATGACTTTGATGAGATGGACATATTATTTTGCCTCTTTTAATCACCTTTTCTTTTAGAATGGGTAAGCAATTTATTTTTTTTTCTAATTATTTTCTCTTTTGTAATCAATATAAATTTTTTTTTCACCTTCATTTTTTACATAATTAGTGAAGACATGATTGCCCCCCTCAAATCTTAATGAATTGTTAAATAAAACATGTTAATTCATCCCACAACTTTTGCTTGTTAATTTTGAACAATATGTAATGATAACCAATTGCGTTTTCTTTTTGTTGACCTTGACCCCTCCTTTGGTATGAGATTGCAATGGTTATTGATTGCACAATTCTTATTTATTTATTTAATGATTTTCACCTCTTATGGTATGAAATTGGTTTTGTGGTTACCTTATCATGTCTAACTACCATTAAAAGATTTAAGTCATTAGTTTATCATGATAACTTTGATTTCCACATTGTAAAATGTATGTACTCAAAAATTAATTCGTAGTGTCATACACCTTAAATCATATTGTGAGCTTAATTATACTTTTTATGGTTTTTTTTGGTAATTCATTATCAATAAATTTCAAGATTCCAAAAACATAAAATCTAGCTCAATTTTTCTTTCCATTTCTTTCTAGCTTTTTTTTGCCATTTTGAGATACCAGCCTCAGGAGAAGACTTCAAATCCAAAAGGTATCGATTATGAAACCTTTTCCTGTACTTAAACACTGTCAACATTTCTCACATACATTTTTTTCAATGTGCATAACATCCAAACAATGTCTGAAAAGAAATCCTTGTGCAACAAATTATCCAATAGTGTAAAACAATGCACCATCAATGACAAAATTATCTTAATTATTCATAACAACTACTAGTGTGTAAACCCATTTTGCAAGCAAAATGATCAAATAAGCAAAAAACTAAAGTGTTATGTATTTTGTCCACTTCTACCCATCAAATGAATGCTGTGTAAAAAGGCATTCTTTTTTCCACAACTTGTGTGTGTATATTGTGTGTGTGTGTGTGTGTGTGTTCGTGTTTTATTTTTTTCACACACACCAAAGGCCAAAACCCAAAACCTTTTTTTTCTTTTGGGGTTGGGTGGGGACATCATTTGCAAGAGAGATAGATGATGGGTATATTGGCTTTTAATAGTATATACCCTACTACTACCTTGGTAGTTTTCCACACTAATTTATATATTTTCAGAAATTTTGAAAATTTGATTTTATTTCCCCCCCCCTACCCCCAAGTAACAAAAAAATTCTGAAAGAAAATATTGAACATTCAAGAAAATTCTATTTGGTTGAAATGATTTTTCAAATGATTTATTTATTTATTTGACAAACATTTTTTGAAGC
>Ga0116229_10009005_pt1 | contig 15356 bp, 12 predicted proteins | sample S1TSphgellanicum_3_FD_87313 | JGI IMG/M metagenome (GOLD analysis project Ga0116229, IMG submission 87313) | Host-associated microbial communities from peat moss isolated from Minnesota, USA - S1T2_Fc - Sphagnum magellanicum MG | ecosystem: Host-associated > Plants > Peat moss > Unclassified... | reverse complement strand
TTTTCTCTTGCTCTTTTTCTGTTTTTTTTTTTTTGTTGTGTTTTTTTGTTGAAAAGGGAAAAGGAAAAAGGGTGTTTTTTTTTTTTTTTTTTTTTAGGTCCTTTTGGTTTAGTTCATTAAAATTGACCATTAATAATGAAATGGTGGTTTTTTTTATGTTAAAGGTTATAATGGCTAGAGAAAGGAAATTGAAAAAAGGTGGTGGTGATTTAAAAGTTCACAAGCAAAATGTTATTGCATCAAATTAAACAATTACTGAGTAAAATGTTGCTACATCAGATCAAGCAATTATTGACCAAAATGCTGTTACATCAAATCAAGTAATTGTTGAGCAAAATGTTGTTATATCAGATCAGCTAATTAGTGAGCAAAATAGTGTTGGATTAGAATTGAAACTTGAGGAGCAAATTGTCGTTTCATCGTAAATGAAAATTAAAAATTGATGTTTTAAGCAATCTATGTGGATTAGAGTTGACAAGGATGATAATTTGTAATATAGATTGAGGATTTCGATCGAAAATGATGGGTTAGATTATTTAAGGGTTTACGTACATTAGATTAAATGTAAATAAAAGAAATTGTATAAGTTTTTTTTAATTTACTTATATCCGCACCTTCCATCATTTAATGGAAGGTGTGGGATTTTTTTTGTCAAAATTTTTTTATTGTAATACCTAAAAATAATTAAAGTTTGCAAAAGTTGTATCTAATTATGTGATTTTATGTTTTGTAATACCTGCATTTTGTTTTTAAACTCTTTATGTGTAAGGTTTTAGGGTTAGGATTTTTAAATTATAAAGTAATGATTTATTTTTTGATATTTTTTGGTTTAGGTCCGGAACTTGAAACCGACCAGGTTTCATAACCACCGGCACCCCCTTGTCCACTTAATTTGGCTCGGAAGGACAAAGAATGGATGAAAGGTGAGTCGAAATGGAAATGTAAAGTTGGCACTTGCATTGTCACATATTGTGCCAAATGGTTGTTGACCAAGCATTTGAAGGAAGTGCATGGCTTAATGACAGAAAAGGCCAAACCTAGGAGGCCTTCAACTTTTGAAGGAGGTCCTTGACATCAAGACCATGCTAAAATGAATGCTTGCATCTTGGGAAATGCCATGGCCATGCAAAGGTAGAATGATCAAAAGGTTACCAATCACGTTCGTGCCAAAGCACAACAAGAGTGGGATAAGTTGGTAACTATTATAAAACAATGTTTACCATTCCCAAAACCAGCTTTGGTCAAATTAGTTTCAAAGCAATTGTTGCAAGTCTTGGGTCTCAATGCCTGGGATGTGGGAAGCGTGCCTCGAGATGCAACATCACAGATGGAGAAGGATGAAGATTTATAAGAGATCGTTCGATCCACCCGTTGTGTATATGCACAACAATTGAAAATGGCATGGGATGTCAAAAATTAAGATCGAGAATCTAGTAAAGCAAATTGGACATAATAGTTGACACATGTATTGGATTTTCATGAATTTAAATGACTCATGGAAGGTAAGAAATAATAATAATTAATGTTTATTGTATTTTTATAATTTTGTTTCATCCAAGGTGTGTTAGGGTTTAATTTGATGGTTTTTGGGTGTTTATAAGGTTAAGGAGATAACAAAAGAAAAGTTTGTTGCAAATACAGATCAGGTTGAAATGTAACGCCACCATTTCTACATTACTTGTCATGCAACAAAGGCTGCAAATGCAGCAATTGCTTACCAAGCTAAACATGGGATTGTAAATACTAATATGGTTTAGGGTTTTCACTTTATATAGTTAGCTAGGTTTTTTCAACCCTTTTATTTTTTGGACTACTCAATTTTTGAACTTTGGTCTTATGATATGTTATGGAGAACTTTTGTTTTCATTGGGTACTTTAACAATTTTTCATCCACCGATTTTTGTACATCTTTTATCAATATAATATTTTCTTCTAATCACACTTGTTTGATGGGTATATGGTTAATCATATATGTCTTCTTTGTCATAATTTTCTTAATACTTAAGATGTAAAAATCAAACCTTAAATAGGCCCATATGAATAGGGAACATTAATTTGTTTAGGGTCCACAAAGATCAAAATGAACATTGTGCAATACTTACATCTAATGTAATGAAACTCACATCACCTAAAGACTTTTAAAACAATACACACATTTTAAACATATAATACCTACATCATTTTCTATTATAAATTCCATAAGGTCATTTCCAAATATGTAATACTCACATATGGGTCCTTTAATAGTTGTTGGTTTTTTACATTCATTACAATACTCGTATATAAGATCTCATAATAGTTGCTGGTTTTTACATTCATTGCAATACCTGCATATAAGGTCCCATAATAGTCACTAGTTTTTTACATTCATTGCAAAATCTGCATTTTGCCATAAACTTAATTCAAAATAATAATTAATTTAGGTATATTAAAAATATATTTTAGGTACCCAAACCACTTATTAATTATTTTGAAATGACGTTATGTGCGGGTATTGTAATTAAAGTTAAGTCTTCACATAAGGTTAGCCTCAATCACCTATGGATTATTTCAATATGAACTTGCATGCAAGTATTACATCTAGGCCTTCCTCTTCATTCAAAGACCCACCCAAACTACATATTGGGTATTTCAAAGCGGCCTTACATGTGACTATTGCATTTAAAGTTACCTTTTCACTACAAGTTTTACTTTAATCACCTATGGGTTATTTTGAAATGAATTTAAATATAGCTATTACATTTAAGGTTAAGGTTGCATATAATTTTGCAATACCCACACATATACATACTTTCACTAATTACAAATTTAGCCTTAATTTTATTAGTAACTAAATAAAATTTATAACAAAACACAAAAAAAGGTATGTTTCTTACCATTTGTTAATATCTCCAAGTTAATTTCTTTCATTTTCTTTAAAAATATATATTGCATTATTTTGCATATAAAATTCCCCTTGTCATGCCCATATGCATAGCCTCATACATGACGACCGATTACGGGCATGCTAATCATGCCTTCAAGGTTAATGTACGCTCTTCGGGTTAATGTACGTTCTTAGGTTATTGTATGCTATTAGGTGTTTTAGAATTATGGCGTGTTTAGGGTTTCAGCTTAGTTGACGACTATATAAAAGGCCAAGCTCTTCCTTTCTCTTATAAGTTTTTCTAAAATTCCTTTGTCAGGGAGAGTTTCCTCCATAGTCCGACTGGATTTCTAAATGCTCACGACAACTATTACATGGCCACCACCATTTACATACACTATGTTTTCTTTCCTTCTTTCAATTTAATTCTAAAAAAACTCCTCTGTGTCGTTTAATGTTGAAAACGATAGATTTTTCTTGGGTTTTTTTTGCTTGCTGGTTTCTTGTGTTCTTGAGTTGCTTCTACTTCTTCTTTTTTTACTCGTGTACCGCAACTACAACAGGAATAACAACAACCATAACTAGCAACAGGGTAAACGAGGGAGAAGGGACACTAGAAACAAGCTACAAGCTATGAAGTTCTGAGTTCCGAAGCTTCGGAAGGAGGAAGGAATGAGTAGCTCCAAAGCTTGTTTTATTGCTAGCTTTAAGTCTTGGGAGCACATACACACACACACACACACACACAAGGTTTGATTGCGATACAAGATCTACACCAAGTGATGCAACCCCACATACACTTGCTTTCCTTGTACATGGGTTTTGAGGTTAACATCTAGGTTGTGCATTCCTATGTGTTTTTGAGCTTGGAGTCATGTAATGAATTACCCTTGTAACAACTTTAGAAGAAGAAGAAGAAGAAGAGAATAAATTTTTAACGAAGTAAATGAAAAAAAATAATTCTTCTCTTCTACATGCCATTGCTACAGAGCTCGCGAACACAAACCACTCTACAATGTAGTCACCATCTATCACCATCTGTCATAGTTATGTCCAACATCCGTCAACTTCCATCCAACATCCATCAATGTTCGTATGGCACCTTCCGTCCACTAACGTCCGTCCACAAACATCTGTCCATCGGTCACCATTCATGCTCGTCGACATGTCGTATTTTTTAAAGTGTATGTACTAAGTACATATGTATCTAATACCTTTCCATTATGGTTGCATTTAATTGCATAGGTTGTGTTAGAACTTTGTAGTTACTGGTCTATATTTTTTAAAAATTTTGAGGCATGGGACTACACCATGTCTTTAGATGATGAGAGCACTACCATTCAGCTAGAGCCAAAGTATCAGTTACAAAGTAACACACAATCATTTGAACCAATTTCTTTAAACTCACGATCTTCATGATGATACCATCAAGCGTTACAGCACCACCATCATCTAGTACAACTCCTACCAAGAATTTAGGTTCATGTTACACTACATTAATGGTACGTTAGAGTCCATTGGGAGGGGTTAATTAGTGAGGTACACATGTTGTCACACCAGCTTTCACACCATCACTATATCATCCGTTGCAAGTCGTCTCAAAAATATTTTTGATTTTTTTGTTACCTTTACACCCATATACACCATGGAAGTAAACAGTTCTTTTGGGAAAATTGAGATCAATGAAAGGCCGGGTATCATTTTTTTGAGGGAGTTCAGGGCAACTTTCTCAATTGTGGTTTGTGAATTGGAGCTCAAGTATGGCGCTAATTACATCGAGGTGTTCACATTCAAACAACTAACCCGTTATGTGCACTATGAGGCATTGGATGTCTACGAGTAACATTCTCCAAGGATTTTGGGCATCACCCAGATCCCCAATCCAGCTTATGCCACAGCCATCACCATCACCTCTTAAGATATAATGTAAATTGCCATTACACATCATGGCATTATGCCCAATAATCCAGATCCAGTACCTATGTCAATAAACCTTTCTCCTCAATAACTCATTGCTACTATCATAAACATCCCTCCCACCATCAATGCACCAACTTTTGCTAATCTAGTGGGGGAATTCTTTCGAGTTCTTGAGTTGGAATTTTCGGTTAAGAGTTTTGAAAATTTTTTGTAGCTCACCACCTTCTTTTGGCAGAAGGATGAAACCTTCAAAATGTTCTACATGAGGCTTTTCAAGGTCAAAGAGGACATTCAAAGCATCATAGACCTGGAAGCTACCCATCAATATCTTTGTTCATTCGAAGGTACTCTAACACTCCATGCGCAAGTTTTGTAACAGGTTTTTGTAGAATTTGGAGACTCGTACACTTTGTTGGATGTGTATAACATTTTTAAAAAGCTGGAACTAACTCATGCACACTATGAGGCCAATACTGTGAAGCTTTCATCACGTTCAAGGCCTTAGCCTCCACCAGCTGCACCAACTAAATCATCACATTCTTCTTCAAGGGCTAAAGTGGTGCACTCGGCTGCACCCATCCTAGCTTCTTGCAACTACTGTGGCAATCTTGCCCACAAAGCTAGCAAATGCAACATTCTTTTCAAGGATTTCTTTTGTGATTATTGTGGGAAAAAGGACATCAGGAAGTTGTTTATTTTACCAAGTTCTCGGAACAGAAGTAACTCCAATTACCATGACAAAATCTGCCAGCATCTTCCACTGCCCCTCAACCAAAAACCAAGGCACTTCAACCTTCCGCTCAAGCTTTCCCCACCAAGGGTACTTCCAGTAAGAATGCTAAAAAGAAGGAGCACAATGTTGATAAGAGGGAGGTGCTTCAAGCTCATGCCGCTCAAGTTCAAACTCTGCAAAATGAACTTGAATCATTAAAAGCCCAACTTGTTAATCTAAAAAACAAGTCTTCCCAACCAGCTAGTCATTCCCAACATGTATAGGGTTTAGTTTCACGAGAAGGACCTCCTAGGTCGTTCTATGGCCTTTCACACAATGCCATGGTTGGGGAGAATATTCTTTCTAGTGCACACAATTCTAGTCTCACACTAGAAATTGCCACTTCTTTTTGCCCTTCCTACTTCGCAGCATAAAAGGCTAGTGTGGCACCCATAGTTTCTACCACTAAGTAAGTAATTCAAACTAATGGACTCACTCTGGTTCAAGTCCTATTACTAGGGCTAGAAGAGTTCAAGCAATCATGCCACAATCTTTTCGTCCTTTCAACATGAAAGAAGAATGCACCTTGTTGGCGAGGGGGGAGGAGACTATTACACCACAAGCTACTAGGGCATCAAATTTTCGTATCCCAAGAGTACATGTACATTAAGAAAACACACAATTTTCCACTAATTTGCTTATGGAATGTCAACTTCAAATGCATTAAGTGGCACAAAAACTTATGAGTACACCATTGTTTAGTTTTCAAGATTTGAAGTTGAACACCAAGGACATAATTGCAGTACTAAATGATACCCTAAACATTACATTAGGTCTTCTATCAATCCCTAATCCACATGCTACAAAGTTCCCATCCAACACCTTGGAAAAACACTTAATTGGTTCATGTGTTGCAGATGGCATTCGTAATCTGGTCACTAATTTTAAGATGGCTAAACTAATGGGCTCTCCTACCTCTGATTCTACATTCACATATCAAAAGGGGGCTAAGAATACCTCACTTGTGGATTTATTACTTAGCAAAGGCGTTGTGGATAGCCATTATATCCACAAGGTCTCTCATTCATTTCCAAAGGTGGTGCCAAGTGAAAGAACTTCCATCGCCGTCGAAGTTGCCATTGTCGACAATACTAAGTTAACAATCCAGGTGGAAGGACATACACACAAAGTGGTATTTCTTGATACAAGTGCCCAACCAATGATTCTTGGAGTTCAATTCGCCAAGAAAATGGGCATGCTCAACTCTAAACTGTGCAAATCCATGTGGCAAATTCACACTGCTAGTCGGAGTGTAGAGGAGGTATTTGGAGAGAGCTTAGATTTGATTACACTTAATTTCAATGAAAGTACAGATCAAGATATTTGCCTACAAGTCAAATGTTTAGTCACTAATGCCACAAGTTATCTTGTGTTCATTGGGTAAGAGGCCATGTTTCCACCAAGTTTCATAATTGATAATTGGTTCGAGCATGTGTACTACTGAGTGGATTGGGAAACTAATGGCCACCACTTCAAATACATACCCCTTGATTTACATGGGAACCATAGTCCAATGGCTCACCATTGTATGCTCAAAGAAGCACACACTATTTATTACATCCAACAAGCTAGCCACGAATGGATAGAAGGAGATAAAGAGGAGATAATTTACACCCAAGCTCCCGAAAGCTCCCGAAAGCTTGAGGGTGGTTCCTACTAGCATTCAACATGGATTAAAGGTTTTATAGAAGTTCAAAGCAGCCCACAAGCCCTTAATCAAAGCCATGTCTAATTTTGAGAACATGGAGAGCCATGGCGAACTGATTAAACCAATACTTTGTTAGCTAATCACTTGAACACCGCCTAAGGAGGGGATTACATTACTAAAGCTCTTTGGTGGTAGTGGTACAGGTTTCAAAGCCCTAATATAGTTAAAGATGGTGGTTCGAAAGTATTTCTACGTAGACATTGATCCTATTGCAAGGCAAGTGGTGGCATAAAAAATGATGGAGCTCATAGCCCGTTTTCCACAACAGTTTGTAACCACCGCATGGAAGGCCATTTTCACTTTCTTACCCTTTAATATACAACTAATTCAAAAGAAACATATGGAATTACTTGGCCCCGTGGATTTCATTATTTCAGGTTGAGAATGTCAGGATTTACAACGACCAAATTTGGAGAAGGCTTGAGTGACACAAGATCCAATCTCTTCATGGACATGGTACGATTGATCACTTGGGCTCAATCCATTTCTCCTACATTTGGTTATGTAATTGAGAACACCCTTTCTTAGCCTAACCAAAGGGAAAAAGTCCAAGAGCATTACATGTTGGTCAAGCATTACCTTGGAGAGTTGTTCCTACTCGATGCGGTACAATGCGATTCCTATGCACACCGACTGCACAATTGGTGGACCAACCTTGCACCATTCCTAGTTCTACAATTTGTTCTAAGAGACACCATCAGAAACTTTAACCTGCAAGTTTCTCACATATTGGATGGTTGAAGCTCCTACCAACTAGTTATAAGGCAAGAGAAACCTCCTTGATTTCCTGCGAACACAATAGGAAAACCACGAGGTACTTGGCCCACCTTTGTCTCCTTCCTAGGAGCACACACCTTTCAGGGAGATGGACTAAGGTTGGTGTATTGTCATGCTTTAACCACTTGGGATGAACTAAGCCTAGAAGAAATAAAAAAGGCTATGGGGTTCCAAACTAGCATTATTAGTCGCACCAAGGTGATTAGATTGGAGTGTAATGCTCTACTAGGGAGAGGCATGGACCTGAACTCCTTTACATGGTTATTGGTAACCTGTGTACTCTTTTAAATGTACACAACACCAACACTAATTCAATCAGCTTGCAATTCTAGCGATGCAACTACATGGCACCCTGACCAAGTACATTTACCTATCTTCAACACTCTACACTTCACTCTTAGTGTTGGGGGGGAAGAGGTACCATGTAATTTGACTCAAGTTGTTTTTGATACATTTGGAAGTACATTAGCTTCTGGAGAAACAATTACAATCTTCTACAAATCTGCATAGTTGGATAGTGGAAAACCCAATACACCAGGTTCTTCAAACACACTTTCCAACTCCATTCCATGTGTTTCCAACTACCCTTTCATTATGGGGAACCAACTCAACATGAAGGAAAAAAACCAAGTCATAGATTTACTAATTAAGTATGAGAATGTGTTCACATTTTCAATGAAAGACTTAGGTAAGTGTAAGACCATGCAGTTCTCTATAGACCTTACATACGACACACCCATCTATCGAATGAGGCATAGGTTGAGCAAGCATGAATGGGAACTAGTAGATGAAAGATGCAAAAAGCTCCATGAGGTTGGTCTCATTCAGCCATCAAGTTTTGATTTCACAGCCGCTACAATAATGCTAACAAAGAAAGATTCAATTAGATTATGGACTAAAAAAAGGATGTGTGGGGATTATAGGCCTTTGAACTTGGTTACACCTCAGGATAGGTACCCCATGCCCATCCCTGAAAAATTGTTTGATAGCATTGGAAACTCAAACATCTTCACAATTATGGATCTAAAGCAAGGCTTCAACTAAATTGTGCTCGTTGTTGAACATCGCAAGAAAACAACATTCCATGGAAGCAACAAGTTGTGGGAATGGCTTGTGATGCCTTTTGGATTGAAGAATGCACTTGTCTTCTTTCAGCGAATCATGGACCAGGTTCTCAAAGGGGTAGATTTCCTAAAGTGTTACATAGATAACATCCTAGCAAGGGACTCCTATAGCACCTAGTTCATCTTGAGGAGTTATTGAAGAGGCTCCACAAAGTCAACATGAAGATCCATCTTTAAAAATGTGAGTTTGTTGTCATCTCATTAATCTACCTTAGACACAGAATTTTACCAAATGGTACTATGGCTCATTGGGCCAAAGTAATAGCCATTTTGGAGATGCCCAATCCTACTTATGTTCACACTTTGAGGAGCTTCATCAAACTTTGTAATTACTACAAGATTTATGTCCAAGATTTCAGTACTATTACTCATCCTCTCTATGCATTGTAAAAGAAGGAAGTTGCTTGGACGTGAAATCAAAAGGCTTAGGAAGCTTTCAACACAATCAAGGAAAAGTTTTCAGAGCTCCCCATTCTAAGAAGACCTGATTTCAACAAGGTCTTCATTCTACACATTAACTGGAATGCTCTTGGTATTGGTGCTATTCTTGGCCAACTTGATGAAAAAGGCAAGGAATATGTTATTGTCTATGCATCCCAAAGCAACAACAAGGTTGAGAACAACTATTCTTCATACAAGGGGGAGTGTCTTGCTATTGTATGGGCCGCCATACATTTTAGGCCCTATCTTTATGGCACCAAGTTCACTTTGTATACCGACCACCAGCCTATCAAGTGATTGATGACCAACAACAAACTTATTGGTAAGTTAGCTTGTTGGGCGTTTATACTTCAGGAGTATGAATTCAAGATTACTCACCAACCTAGTATTACACATCAAAACACGAATACCATGTCGCGGAGACCCCTCACTACCTTTGAAGATCTCTCAAAAGCTAGGCAAGACTTCAACCAAATTCTGGTAGTATATGTATTTTATGCATCTACTTATCTTGCACTATTCTAATGTAACATGGTTGAACATCCCATTGTGGATATATGGGAGGACTTGGACACTTTGAGGTTTCTTCAACATAGGGAATACCCTCCTCAAGTTACATCAAGTCATTGAAATCGTATAAAACAACAATCCAAACACTACTCATGGAGGGACAATCACCTTGTTTGATGCTTACCACAAGGCGACAAAGTGGTTCCTCCACCACATGAATGACCTAGTCTTATTCAGAAGGTACATTTGGAGGTTAAACACTTTAGAGTTAAACGTACTTATAGCCTTTTTGCTTTTCATTACCATTGGAGAGGTATGTATGCTCAAGTCCAAAATGTCATTGCTAGGTGTGAACAATGTGATAGAATGCTTGTTTTTCCTTTCAACAATTCACATTTTCTCCAGTCCTTATTCAGGGCATGTTCTATTGATGGTCATGTGATTTAGCTGGAGAGTTACCACAAACCTCTAAGGGTAATGTCTACATCATGATTATGATTGAGCATTTTTCAAAGTGGGTTTAGCTTGTTGTGTTGCCGGACAAGTCATCACATAGCACTAACCAGGCTTTCTTACAACAGGTCCTAAGTAGGTTTGGGGCCTGTGCTAAGTGCCTTATTGATCAAGGATCAAAATTTAGAAGAAAATTCCAAGACCTACTTGATCATGTTTTCATTGACCATCGCCAATTTTCAAGGGATGATCCCCAAGCTGATGGCCTTGCAAAGAAGATGGTTTAAACATGTAAGAAGGGACTTCAGAAGATTTGCCTCACTGGGAACAAAGAGGATTGGAACCTGGCCCTACCTTACATCGCCATGGGCTATAGGATGTCCAAACATGCCTCTTTGTTTCATTTCACTCCTTAATTTTTACTTTTTGGAACACATCCCACTCCATCCTTTTCCATTGCTACTCAAATGGACCAGGTTGTGGAATTGGACTCCCCAGTCACTTGGGCTAGGGTCATTGCAGAGAGGGTTGTTTTATTTAGGAGGGTTATGCCCATGGCCATGGAGAACTTGTCCATTGCACAACACTAAGACACCTTATGGTATGGACACACACAAGGTGACAGTTACAAACCTAAGGTGAGACAATTTGATGTTGGTGACTTTGTGTATCTCTAGTGACAACCGAATGATATTCTAAACACTTCTTCTAGTCACATTATCTTGAGGATTAAGGCGATCAGGCCTTCAGGTGTGTTGGAGTTACAAGGAACTAACGAACGCATAATTCGAGATCATTCCAAAAATTGTGCGCCCTACCACACTAGAAGAAAAACATGTATTTTTTACTATTCTTTACGACTAAATATTAGTTACAAGAAACATTTTGTAACTAACATCCTTTTAATCGCCTAGGACAACTCACATGTGATAAACTAATCGCAAATGACAAAGGGTATTATATGAAATAAAAAGTTAATAAATACATTTCATCTTTTGACTCCATTATATACGTATTGTCACATGCCACTAAGATGCAACTATTTTGGTCACAATTGAAGGCAAATCATGTGCTCCCACATGTCTTAATATTTGATTATTTAAATTATTATTATTATTATTATTTTGAAATAATTTAGGATGTTCAATTCAAATACTTGGATGATCTTATATTATGACATGTGGCCCAATGTAAAGATGCCACCTGACATTAAAATAATTTAATAAAAATATTAATATTAGGGTGGTAGATACTAAGATAGGTACATAAGTAGATGCCTACAATCCTTACCTACCTACCTACCTACTTACTTAGGTAAAAAAATAAATAGGTAGGTTTTATTTTTTAAAACTAAATACCTACTCATATAGGTAGGTACTTAAGTAGGTACATGGGTCGACCTAAATGGGTAGGTCAAACTAGGTACCTATTTAGTTAGATGGATAAGTAGGTTGGGAGGTAAGTACTTTAAGATTATGCATTATTTATTTTTTTGTTTTGAGTTGAGCCTTTTGATTAGCACATCCCATGTGCACAAATTTCTTAATGTGAAATTGGATGGCCACACCCCCCTAATTATTTAGTGTCACTTAGATTTAATAAACATAATCATGTATAATTATTTCTAAAGGTGATTTATTATGGATAACATTAGTAGAAAAAACCCTTGAAACTCAATCAATAATTTTTTGAATTAAAATATAAATTTAAGATTCCAAAATAGTAATTCAGAATTCAAATATCAATTTTTAGATGAAATAAGTTGTTTAAAGTTAAATAACAAATTTCATAATTGAAATGTCAATTTTCAGATTCAAATAATAATATTCAAAATTAAAATGTCCATTTTAAGACTCAATTAATAATTTTCTGAATTGAAATATTAATTCTGAGAATCCAAAATAATAATTTGGAATTCAAATTTTCAACTTTCAAATCAAATAATTTCTTAAATTTTAAATTTAAAACTTTAGAATTCAAATATCAAATTTCAAGTTCAAATAAAAATATTTAAAATCAAGTTGCCGATTTTTAGACTCAATAATGTTTTTAAATGAAATAATAATTTTTCGATTTGAGAATAATAATTTAGAATTCAAATATTAATTATTAGATCAAATAAGTTTTTTGAATTTAAATAACAAGTTTCAAAACTGAAGTGTCAATTTTCATATTCAAATAATAATATTCAAAATTGAAATGTCCATTTTAGATTCAATTACTAATTTTCAAACTTGAAGTATTAATTTTGAAAATCCAAAATAATAATTTGGAATTTAAATTTCAAGTTTGAATCAAATGATTATTTAAAATTTAAATAAAAAACTTTCAGAGCTGAAATATAAATTTTTATATTCATAGGACAGACGATGCTAATCAAATGTTATTTTGCGATAATTGTAATGGTGGATACCATCTATTCTATCTCAAATTAGAGCTCACTCAAATTCTCATCGGCATTTGGTACTATTCATCATGTTCTCTTGCAGCACCTTGAAATCTATTCAAACCATGCCACACTTTTCAGCTCAGGTTTGGGGGGGATACATGAAATTTTCATTTCAACCTCCTCTTGTGCATTGTATATATATGTGTGTGCATCTTTTTTTGGTTGATTGGTTTCTACCTTTGATTAGTTTTAATCTTTTTGTTCAATAAAGTTTACTATGGATTACACCTTTACAACACTAAATGTCATGGCACTACACATCACGATAGTTATCATGCCCGTATGCATGGCCTCATACATGATAGCCGATTACGTGCATGCTAATCTAGATAAGTTTGATTTATAAATATGAACCATAGAAGCACAATAAGGTTTTTAATTATCACAGATAACCTAATTCATGGAAGTCGATAGTCCATTTTAAAAAGTCCATATCCAATGGACTTTTAGAATATGAACATACATGTTTGTTTTTTATATTAACATTTTTCTTTCCTAACTCATGATTTAAAACATCATTGGGTTTTGTATAAAATAATAGCCAAGAGAGAATTCTCATATTTGATGCTCAATGAAACATTTAAAATTTCTGTGTTTTTTGAAACACTAAAAGTTTCATAATATATTTAACTTAACTTATGTTTCATTTGTTATGTCATTTTACTATTATTTATTTATATCAATGCATGCAATATCTCAAGGTTTCAAATACATATTAATGTATTGTCAAATAAAAGTTCATTTATATTCTTAAATTCTTATAAATATGATGCAAGTCATTGTTGAGATTCAAAAGCTCATTGCATATTGAGTACCCACAAATTTCAAGTGTTTTTTACATTCTTGAAGAGCTAAATATGTTTGGCTTTAGATAGATGAACCTTTTCTTGATATTTCAGAATATATACATATATAGTGAAGCATTAAAGAAATAGATGAGCAACAAACTATGATTTCTATTTACGCTAATTTTAGTGTGTTGTCACCCTATAGGGGTCTCCATGAGAACTTGTGATAAAAATTGATTGGCCTTTATCCTAAGGTTCACATGCTTGGTTGATATGGACACAATTGGTTATTACTACCTTACCTTATGGCCAAATTTGTCAATAAATAATCCTTCAAATACTAAAATGATTTTTTGTGAAAATATGAAATTGAGTTGTTGAAAACTATCACAATTGTCTCCATCTAGAATCTATATAATGTCACTCGTCATATGACAATATCGTAATAGATCAGGAAATAAGAATAAACTTGAATTGCAAAAATGAATTCTTTCTTTCAAAAATAATAATTATTCATTTTGTCAATGTGGAAATTGACCCTAGGTTATGGTATTGGAGATGCACCAATACTAGGACTTAGACTAGTATCAAAGTTCAAAAAAATTCCAATACCATACATTTGCTGGTATGATTAAATTTGTTTATTTGATATGTAGCAATCACAAACATTAATTATGTTGGATTCCAAAAAACTCAAGCCCACAAAAAGGAAAAAAATATAAATAGAATTGAAGGTTAGGATTTTAAGTCTTTTAGATGCCAATGGGCCCATAATGAATTTGTTTTGTTGAGAAGTTTCGATAGTATGGTATTTTATAAAAAGATCCCATGTAAATAGGGTCAAAGAAAAATTTAGAAATGTTCATGGAAAAAATGGCTACATTTCCAAAAAGAAAGTTATGAAAGAGCCTAGGTTTTTGGAAGGTTTGGTTAGATCGTTCTTTTTTTTCAAATTGGCCTTATTTCTTTAACATTGAGACTTGGTTAAATCATATTGTGCCTAATTGCCACTTTTGGTGCAACATGAGAAAATTGGGAAAAAAAAACACTATGCAATGTGGTATTTAGCTTTGAGGTTGGACAAACAAATTTTTTACACAACTTTATTGTTGATTTTAGGATTGAAAAGGTTTGGTATCATGGTTTTTTCCAATTTTGTTCTACATACAAATTTTAAAGATTTATTTCCGAAAAATAGGAAATTACGTGATGTTTATATATTCAAAAAATTAATATCCCCATTTTTTGTTGAATTTTTCTTCTTGTTTGGGGCAAAAAATAATGATCAAACAACTAATTGCATAAAGGGTGTCACTCCGTATTGTAAATTGAAACTTAGAAGAATTATTTACTTTGGGCCTCCATATGCAAAATGGATTTAATATGGGTTGCTTTTAGTATAAACTCCCACTCCTTAATCATTTTAAAAGCCAATTATAGTTCTATAAACCCCTTTGGAACTTTATATGCAATAAAGAAATGTCCAAATTTGCTTGTATCTCCTCATATTCTTAGCCTCTTCATAGGCCAAATTTTCAAGAAAATTCC
>Ga0116229_10009001_pt1 | contig 15358 bp, 11 predicted proteins | sample S1TSphgellanicum_3_FD_87313 | JGI IMG/M metagenome (GOLD analysis project Ga0116229, IMG submission 87313) | Host-associated microbial communities from peat moss isolated from Minnesota, USA - S1T2_Fc - Sphagnum magellanicum MG | ecosystem: Host-associated > Plants > Peat moss > Unclassified... | reverse complement strand
GGGATCGTGGTCGCCGTCGTCTTGGGTTTGACGCATTTCCCGTATCCATGGTTCGTGCTTGCGGTATACTGGGCGATCGGACTCGCGCTCATCCTCTTCGAACGCGGACGCTATCGACCGAAACTCACGGGCACGAACTTCGAGCCGACGCCAGAGCGCTACACCGATCCCGTGACGGGCCAGACGATCGTGGTATTCGTCGACGGTGCGACGGGCGAGCGCGACTATCGGCCCGAGCCCCTCGGCCGCGAGCCGGCGACACTCAAAACCGGCGCAGAACCGTAAGGTTGAACGCGGTGCCTTGCAAGGCGTACGCGTCTTGCGGGAGTACCTGACCGAGTCCGCCGTACGTCACGCCGCCGTTCGGTGTCGTGAACCGTTGATCGTAGACGTTCGTCAAGTTCGTACCCGTAAGGCCGAGCTCGAACGAGCGAAACCGATAGCCGATATGCGCGGCGAGCGTCGCATACTGCGGCAGATTCAGTTCGTTGTAGAGCCCTTCGTACACGATGTTGGCGCCATATTGAAATCCGAGCGGCGGCGCGCTTTCGACGGAGAGCGTCGCTTTATGCAATGGAAGCCCCGCCGACTGTTCACCGACGACGAGCGTTCCATCTTGAATGTCCGCCGGAACCGACGTGAGATAGGCGCTTCGCACGGCCCAACCGGCGCGCACGACGGTTGACGGACCGAACTTGTGTCGCGCGGAGAGTTCGATGCCTTGATAGACGCCGTCTCCCACGTTCACGGGATAACTGAGCGGGCACGCGGTACCGTCGCCGCCTGCGGAAACCGGTCCACAATTCGCATCGAGCGGTAGATTGAGAGGCGCGGCCGGTTGGCGCAAGTTCACGCGGTAGAGATCGGCAGAGATCGCCGTCTGGTTCACGCCATTGAAAAGAATCCGGTCGAGGCCGAGTCCATATTCGGTCGCCTGATCCGGCTTGAGGTTCGGGTTGCCGATCGAGATGTAGTTTCCGACGACGACCGGGAGCGGATTCGGAACCACGAGTTCCGGGAGTTGGGGCGATTGGAACGTCGTGCCCGCCGATACGCGAACGGCCGTGCGCGAATCGGGCGTGAACACGAAGCCGAGGCGCGGGTCGAGATAGTTCCCGAAGAGCGAGAGCTGACTGTAATATGCGCCGGCTACAAAATGAAGCGCGGGGTTCGGATCGTAGTTGTACCGCAGCGCGAGAGAGCGCTGCGTCTGGCCGAGCGGTAACGTCGTGGCTCCCGACGTCGCCCCGTCGCCCGCGTCATCGCCGTCGTCGAGCGCGCTCCGCGACGCGCCGGCCGTCGTGGCGAACGCGGACCCTTGCCGCGCGACGGCTTGCTCGTTGACCACGCCGGCAATGAAATCGGTGTCCAGCGCCTCGTTCCGAATCTCGTACTGCAACGTCAACGCGCCGTTTCCAAAACGATGATCGAGTTCGAGTATCTCGTCGTCGAGCGCGTCGCGGGAGTTAAAGAGATACGGAGTCGTCTGCGCGGCCGGTCCGAATACCGATTCGTTCACGAGCGAGGTGTAGTGCCGGAACAGCAGCGTCGTGGCCGCGACCCCGCTCGGACCGGGAGAACCAACCGGCACCGACACGTCGAGACCGTACCCCACGTTGTGTGTCTCGAGCCCGGTACCCGCCGCGCTATCCACAAGCGGCAGGCCGTCGGGTACCGGATCTCCGTCAGGCTGCGCGTACGTCGTTAGTCCGGCCGAGAGGTCGCGAAACGCACTCTGATCGTGAAACGAGAGCTCAGCGTACCCCGCGCCCGAGGCTCCAAACGCGTAGCGTAACTTTGCGATCGACGATGAGCCCAACATTTCGCTCCCCACGTGCTGGATCGTTCCGCTGCCTTGATCGAACACGTCCTCGTTCACTTCGCCGTTCGTGCCCTGACGATGCAGCGAGAGTGCGTAGCCGAATCGCCCATCGATCGTCCCGGTGCTCTGAACGGTCCCACCAAATCCGTAGAACGAGCCGACGTTCATGCGAAACAACCCGTGTGGATCGAGGGTCGGCTCGATCGTGCGGATGTTGATCGCGCCGTCGATCGTGTCGGGCCCGACGAGCGAGGATGGTGAGATACCGCGCACGAGTTCGATCGAACTATAGTCCGCCGGATCGAGCATCGAGAGATCGAAATCGCCGGTATTGCCGTTGTTGATTTGATGACCGTCGATGTCGACGAGCGTCTCCGTTGGATCGGGGCCGCGAATCGCGACGGAGGTCGGTAGGACCGTGCTACCACCGCCGGTCGTATGAAAGAGCGTCGTGGTCTCGTCATCCTGCAACACGTCGCTCACGCGAGTAAAGCCGCGATCCGCGTACGTTTGCGCGTCGATCGTCGTGACGGGCGTTGCCGAGGTCGAAACGGCTTCACGCCCATTCGTCGTGACGCGACCGATCGTCGTGAGCGACGAATCAGAACGCGCTAGCGAGAAATCGAGACTGGTCGTCGCGCCCGCTCGTACGTCGATCGTCGCGACGGCGGGATCGGCGAAGCGGACCGCGCGCACGCGCGCGGCATACGTTCCGGGCGCGACGTCATCGAGTACGAAATGACCGGCTTTGTCGGACATGCATCGAGCAGAGGTGGGTCCGTCGAGAACGATCGACGCGCCCACGATGGGGCGACCGTCTGCGGAGCGGACGAATCCCGCAACGGTGCCTGAAGATTGGTCGGCTAGCGTAGCCGCGGGGAACACGACCGCGGAAACGAGCGCGCCGCATACGACGCGCCGCACGAAGGACAGCAACACGAGGGATCTCCCGATCGAATAAAAGCGGTTGCGCGATGCGCGTACCGCATCGACTAGGTCGGACGAACTCGAATCGAGGCCACGGGAGGAGCCCGGTCGGCTCCGGGGCAGCGCGTAAAGAAGGCGAATGCGAGCTCGCGATCGTCCGTGCGGCGCACGAGGACGCACCCATCGCTCGCGACCGGTGTAACGGCATCGTGGACGAGCGCGTGTGCCGCGCGAACGATCGCGCGTTGGAACCGCGCTACCAGCGCCACAAGCGAACGAACGGCGAGGGACGCCATGAGTGAAGCGAGCACCGTCATGCCGATTCCGAGTGCGAGCGATCCCCCGAAGAGATCCGTCACGTCGTCGACCGGAATACCGGCGACGAGCGAATCCAGCCATGCCATTCCGAGCAGCAGGGGCATGGCGAGGCCCGCGACGATCGACGCGAAGGCAACGCGCGATGCGGAAATCGACGATCGCAACGCTGCACGTAACGCACCCCGGTTACCACGCGTTTCCGCGACGACGGCTCGCGCGTACACGTACACAGCTATGAGCACCGCGATTAAGAACGCGACCGATGCGACGTAGCGAGAATTGTGCGCGTGGTCGTCGTACGTATCGTGCGCTAAGAGATAATCACCGGCAGCGTCGATCCCAATGTGCGCGAAAAGTGCCGCGACGAACGCTCCCGCGAGCGCGACCACAACGCGCAAAGCAATCGCACTCGAAGCGAATCGACCGAGAAACGACACGTACACGGCGCGCAAGCCGTTCGCGCGTTGCGCGCGCCATTCCCTGCGCGATTCTCAGCCTTCACCAAACCTTAGGATATCGTAAGCAGTTGTTAAGGAGAGTCGACTATGCTGGAGACCTCTCGTTGGCGGAGGAACGTTCGCATGTTCTCGAACTCTCGCATTACTCGTGCCGTTTCGGCAGCGAGTCTCGTATCTATTTTCTCGCTGACGGCGATAGCGCCGGCAGCGACGTTGCAGCCGATGGCCGTATCGGGAAGCAACGGCGGCCCCGCCCTCATTCCAACCGGACAGTACATCACGGCGACGGCCGCACCCGGCTCCAGCTATCAGCGTTTGTACACGGGCCTTCGCTCCGACGGGAACGCGGACGCCGACGACGCGGTCTCCACGGCGCTCAGCCCCGACGGAAAGACATTGCTCGTTCTTACGACGGGCTTCAATACGTCGATCAACTACGAATCGGGCGCGCCGATTCTGTTCCCCGTGCTCAGTCCGATCACGGGCCAGCCGTCGACGTTTACGAATCCGTACACCGGTCAATCGGCGCAAGGGTATAATCAAGCCGAATTCGTCTTCGTGTACGACGTAACGAGCGGCGTCGCGCGTCAGAAGCAGAGAATTCCGATTCCCGATACCTTCGAAGGTCTCACGTGGGATCCGAGCGGTTCGCGGTTCTTCGTCTCGGGCGGCATCGACGATCGCATTCTCATCTTCAAAGCACATCCCGGTGCGGCAGCGAGCGCGCGGTATCAGCCCGACGCTCCGTTCGTCATCCTCAATCATAACTCCAACGACACGGCGCCGATTCCGAGCTACAACGGCGGTCTGCTCGCGGGGACGCTAGCCGGCCGCGAGGTACCGCAGCTCGTCACCGGCGCGATCGCGGGCGGCCTCGACCTCAGTCGCGACGGGAAGACGATGGTCGTCGCGAATTTTGGTAACGCTTCCGCGTCGATCGTCGATCTCACGAAGCCGACGCGCCCCGTCTCGAGCGAAGTCGTCTTCTACCATCCCGGTAGCCTCATTCCGCAGGGCGAATATCCGTACGCCGTCGCCGTCAAGAGCGACGCATCGGGCGCGTACGCGAAAGCATACGTCACGAGCCAGCGCGACGATCAGGTGATGGTCGTGACGGGATCGACGCTCACCAAAGTGATTCCGGTGCCGTCGGGTCCGAATAAGATGGCGCTCACGAGCGACCAAAGCGTCCTCTACGTGGCCTGCGGGAACGATGACTCCGTGGTCGCGATCGACACCAATACGGATACGGTACGCTTCAAAATCTCCGTAAACGATTCGCCGTTCAAGGGTGCGAACCCGGACGACGTCGCCGTCGGACCGTACGGCCGTACGCTCTACGTGCCGCTCGGCGGGCAGAACGCCGTCGCGCTCGTCGACGTCGCCCGGCGCCGCATGGTCGGCCGCATCCCCGTCGGCTGGTATCCCACATCCGCGCGGCCGAGCCTCGACGGCTCGCATCTCTTCGTGATTAACGAGAAATCGAACAGCGGACCCAATCCGGGTCAGACCTATTACTCGTGGAACACGCCGTACGGCATCTCCCTCAACAAAACGGCGCGTAACGAATATACCTGGGAGACGGAGAAAGCCGGGCTCGTCTCGATGCCGATGCCCGATAGCAACGAGATGCAGTACCTCAGCCGTCTCGTCGACGTCAATAACAACGTCGGCGTTCCGAACGATAGCGGCGTCATGGCCTACCTGCGCCAGCGCATCAAGCACGTGATCTACATCGTGAACGAAAACCGAACGTACGATCAGATGCTCGGCGATCTCCATAACGGTGCGAACGGCGATCCGCGCCTAACCTTCTTCAATCAACCGATCACGCCGAATCTCCACGCTCTCGAAGCCGATTACGCCACGCTCGACAACTTTTACGATGCGAGTGAGACGAGCGGAGTCGGTTGGAACTGGGCGATGCAAGGCCACACGAACGCGTACGTCGAGGAAACGCAGCCCGTCGACTACGGAAATTCGAACGGCTTCGGCTTTACGTACGACTGGCAAGGCATCGTGAAGAATATCAACCTCGGCATGGCGCCGACCGGTGGAGAATCGATCTTCACGACGCGCATCACGGGCATCCTCGATCCCACGGGCAGTTCGACGATTCTTCCGGGTTATAGCGACCCATCGGCGTCGGAAGGCGCGGACAACCTGCGGCCCGGCACGATCGGCGGTTACATCTGGGAAGACGCGCTGCGCAGGGGCAAGACCGTTCGCAACTACGGTTGGAACTGCGATCTCGACTACTACGGGACCAACACGCCGTTTAATCCAAAGCCGGTTCGCCATCCCTACGAAGCGGGTGTGTTACAGGCGGCTCCGAGCACCCCGACGATTCAGGCGATCACGGATCGCTATTATCGTGCGTTCGACCAGACATATCCCGACATCTACCGCATCGAGGAATGGCGGCGCGAACTCAAAGAGTTCGAGAAACACGACGACATGCCGAACCTGATGGTCATGACGATCCCGCACGACCACACCGGATCGTTCTCGACCGCGATGGCGGGCCTCAACACCCCACAACTCGAGCTCGCCGACCACGACTACGCGATCGGACAACTCGTCGAAGCCGTGTCTCACTCAAAGTTCTGGCCCTCGACCGCGATCGTGATGCTGGAAGACGACCCACAAGATGGCCAGGACCACGTCGAGGCACATCGCTCGATCATTCACATCCTCTCGCCGTACACGCGCGTCCATTCGCTCGTGCACACCACGTATACGACGCTCAACGCACTCCGCACGGTCGAGGATCTGCTCGGGCTTCCGCCGCTCGGTCAGAACGACGCAAATGCCGAACCGATGTCCGACGTGTTCGCGGCACAACCCAACTTGCAGCCGTATACCGCGATCGTTCCGGGTTCGCTCTGCGCGTCACCGGTGGACCCGACGCTCGTGCCGGCCTGCTCGAGTCCGAACACCGTAAGAACGCGCCGCGTGGCGCAGCTGCACGACGGCGCGTGGTGGTCGGCGCATACGGTCGGCATGGACTTCGGCAAACCGGACCACATCGACTCGCGCTACTACAACGCGCTTCTCGAATACGGTATCACCGGTCGCGGGAGGATGCCGATTCCCTCGAAAGTTGCGATCACGCGCGATTCCGACACGGACGACCAGTAACCGAAAGACTGCGGCGCGGGGCCGCCGTCGCATCGCTGCTGCGGCGGCCTTTCTCGTGACTCACGACGGGTCACTTGCTTCGGATGAAGCGAAAAATAGGAACCGAAGAACGTCTCGAAGCATCACCCTCCGAAGAGAGTGAGGGCAGGTGCGACTCGTTATCGTTGGCGGAAGCGCTCACAGCACGCCGCAACTCTTTCTGAACGGTCGACTTGCCGACGCCGCGCTCGACGTAACGCTCGCCGCGCGATCGCCGGCGAATCGAGAGGCCGTGGCCCGGGCGATTCGCCTCGTTTCGCCCGGGATCACGGTGTCGAGCGTCGGCCTCGAGGGTGAGGAGTTCGTTCGCGCATTGGCCCGGGCCGATGCGATCGTCATACAGATTCGTGTCGGGGGCTATGCGGCGCGCACGTACGATGAAACATTCCCGCTCGACTATGGAATTTGTGGCGACGAGGGCCTCGGACCGGGTGGCCTCGCGTGTGCGTGGCGCACGTGGCCTGCGCTCGAAGAGCTATTGGCGACGATCGCGGTAAGCGAATCTCACGCGCGCATCATCTTGCTAACATCCCCAATCGGGATCCTCACCCGCGCTGCGCTCGATATGTACCCGCAACTCGCCCTCGTTGGCATATGCGAATTGCCGTTCGTAACACTGCGAGATGTGGCGGCGGCGACGGGGACTGCGATCGGCGACGTCCAGTTCACGTACGCCGGCGTAAACCATCTTGGATGGTTTACATCGATCGCAAGCGCCGAGCGCGACCTCTTGCGGGAATTCGCCGAAGCGACGCAAGCATCGTCATTCCCGTCATCGGAGTGGATACGCGAGAACCGTGTGCTGCCGCTAAAATACCTACGTTTACACTACGAGCGTGAGGCTCTCGCACGCGAACAGCACGAATCGGTTCCCCGCGGCACGGCGCTCGCTGCGGAAAAAGAGAGTTCGCTCGACGCGTACGTCGGTGGCGATCGGAGCGCGGTGGAACGCGCCCTCGCGCGCCGGCTTGCGCCGTGGTACGCGGACGCCGTGGCGCCGTACCTGCGTTCGCTCGCGGGACACGACGAGGATACGATTATTTTCCTCACGTTACGGAACGACGGATACCTCGCATGGCTCGCGCCCGACGACGTGATCGAAATCCCACACCGTCTCGCCCCTGGCGGCATGCTCGTTCGTGCGCTTCCAGTCGAGCATATCCCCGATCATACGCGAGAACTTCTCGACGCGCTCGTCGCATACGAGCGGTCCGCCGCGGCGGCCGTACGGGCACGCGACGCCTCGAGAGTGGCCGCGGCGTTAGCGACTCATCCTTGGGTATCGAACGACGACGCGAGCGAACTCGGCGTCGCGGTCACGGCTTCCGACCGCAATACCTTTCGATAATAATCAAGCGTCGCTCCAAGACTTTCGCGCAGCGCATAGCGCGGCGAGAAGCCGAGCGCCGCGATTTTGGAGATGTCGGCGACGAAACGTGGGACGTCCGCCGGGCGCACGTAGGAGCGCAGCACATCGACGCGGGTCCTAACCTCCGCGATGGCCATCAGCGTTTCGAGGATCTCGGAAATCGGCGTCGCCCGGCCGGTCGCCACATTGTAGGTCGTATCCGAGACCCCGCTCGCGCAGAGATCGGCCAAGCCGCGCGCAACGTCGCGTACGTCGATGAAATCGCGAAGAGGGCTCAAATCGCCGACCGCGATCGTCGCCTTCGCGCCCGCCTCGATCGCCGCGATCTGCGAGGCGAAGCGTCCCACGACATGTCGCTCTTCTTGTCCGGGACCGACGACGTTGAAAATCCGCCCGATCACGATCGGCAAGTCGCGCTCGCGGGCCACGATACGCGCGGCTTGCTCCGCCGCGAGTTTGCTCACAGCATAGATATCCGCGGGTTCGCACGCGAGCTCTTCCTGAAGGCGCTCGTGGACGATTGCGCTCTTACCGTACACGGACCCGCTCGAACCAAGGACGATTCGCTCCACCGCCACGCGACTTTCCGCGACCGCTTCCAGGAGCGTAATCGTTCCCTCGACGTTCGTTCTCATGAGATGGCTGTAGTGATCGTCACGAAGCCCCGAAGCCAGGTGGACGATGCAACGTGGTTCAATCTCGCGAACGAGTGCGGTCAGCGCACCGCGATCGGTCACGTCGATGCGACGATAGTCCGGTGCGCCTGCGCCCCACGTGAGTTCCCGGTCGAGAGTCGGAGCCGGGACGGAGCGCCCTGCCACGGTGATATCGTGGGTGAAAGCGTTCTTGCGCTCCGAGCGCCCGAGGCCGACGATCCGACTGCTGGGTGCGCGAGTCAATACTTCGGCGATGAAGTAACGCCCCACGAACCCTTGGGCGCCGGTTACGAGGATCGTGCCGCTCATGTCAGCGCTGCCGCGGAGAGCGTGCGCGCCAGCCCCTCGTGCAGGCTGGTCGTCGTCGCCCAACCCAGCGCGCGATGCGCGGTCGTGACGTCCGCCACGAGCCGGAGGATCTCCGCGGCCGCAGGGCGCGTCGCGCCACGCTCTCGCACTGGAACCTCGCGGCCCGCCGCCTTTATTGCGATCCGCGCGAGCTCACCAACGGAAACCCCTTGGCCGCTACCAATGTTCGCAATGGTTAGATCGGGCCGCGCCGCGTATATTCCGGCGAGAATACCGCGGACAACGTCGTCCACGAAGACATAGTCGCGCACCGGGCGGAGGTCGTCGAGCGCGACCTCGGTAGCGGTCGCAGCCTGCCGCAAAAGCGAAGAAAGGAGCGAATTCGAACGTTGACCCGGGCCATACACCGAGAACGGCCGCAAGATAACGGCGTTCGCAAGAGCGCCGCGTCGTAACGCGCTCGAGACGATCGCTTCCGCGCCCACTTTCGCCGCCCCGTAGGGGGAGCGCGGTTGCAACGGCGCCGCTTCGTCGACCGGATCGCGCTCCGGTATACCGTACACCTCGGCCGAAGAAACGTAGACCAGCGAGGTAACGGCGCAACGCAGCATCGCGGAGACGACCGCAACCGTCCCGACGACGTGCGCGCGCGCGTAGCCCTCCGGGTCGTCGAACGATGCCGCGACCGCGGCCGGGCCGGCTAAGTGGACGACCGACTCGACGCCTTCCACCGCGCTTGCCACCGCTGCTGGATCGGTGATGTCGAACACCCGGTGCTCGACGCCCGCCGGAGGATGCACGACGATATCGCCGGGGGCGCCCAAATGCGCGCGCACGTCCTCGCCCTCTCTAGCGAGCGCGCGAACGACCGCCGCGCCGATGAAACCACCGGCACCCGTCACCAATATTTTCACCCGTGCGGCCTCGCTAGCGAGATGAAGAGATCCTCGAGAGATCTCGCCATCTTCTCCGGACCATGACGTTCTTCGTAGCGCGCTCGCGCTGCAGCCCCGAGTCGTTCGCGCAGCCCCCGATCCGCGATCAACTCCGATATTTTTCGCGCGAGTGTCTTCGCGTCGCCGGGTGGGACCACGAAGCCGGTCTCGCCGTCGGAAACGAGATCGGCGACATCACCAACGGAGGTGACGACGGCCGCTTTACCCACGGACATTCCCTCAATAATCGCGTTGGGTAGCGAGTCGAAGAGCGACGCGTGCGAGTGAACGTCGATGATTTGCCAGACGTCTCCAATCGGGCCATCCCAACCCTTGATGCGGACTCGCCGATCGATGCCAAGGTCGCGCGCTTTCGCCTCCAGCGCGTCCTTGAACCCCGGCTCCTGGCGCTCTTTGCCGATGCAAATAAAGTACGCGTACGGATGCTCGCGCAGCACCATTGCGGCGGCATCGAGGAATACGTGCCAACCCTTTGATGCGACGAGTCCCGCAATCTGCCCGACGACGATCGTGTGTGGCTCATCCGGTAGGCCGAGCGCCTTGCGCACGTCGAGGCTCGCGCGCGTCGGGTTGACGGCCGGAATCCCGTTTGCGATCAGTTCGATCTGCGGCTCGCGCAGCGCAAGGAATCGACGGATCGCGGTCGCTCGCTCGACCGAGTCGGTGACGATGGTGCGAGCACCGGTTAGGACGAGACTCTCTAAAGGGTACGAGAGCCAGCCCGGTTTGAAAAATTCCGCAAAGTACGTCGTCACGACGGCGGGCTTCCGACAGATCAAACCGGCAACTACCGCAACGCGATTGCCAGAGCCGACGTGTCCGTCGATCACGTCGATCTCGAGCGAGCGGACGAGAGCGACGGTCTTCCAAACGCTGCGCCAAAGGCCCGCGGCGGTGGCGTCCAGCCTGCGGAGCATACTCGAATCTCGTCCGCGGTCGAGTCGCCGTTCACCAAGTTCGATGAGACGAATGCCACGCGCAGCGAATTCCGGGCGCAGCGTTCCGTACCGCGAATCGATTTGCGAATCGGGCCGCTTCAACACTGCCACGTGAAGTTGGACGCGCGTCGGATCGACGTACGTCGCGAGCGAGAGAAGTCGGTTCTCATCGCCGCCGTAGACCAGCGTGTTCGCGATCGATAGGACGCGAACGGGTCGGCTACGTCCGGTCATAGATGATACGCTCGGCACGAAGGATCGATGCTTCGTCGTTGACGTCGACCCATGGAGCGTCGTGGCGATAAGCTCCGACGGACCATCCGCGCGATCTCAAAAGCGCGAAGAGTTCGTGAGCCGCCGTTGGAACGCCGTCCGGTATCGCCGAACACGCCGCGGACGTCAAGGCGCACGTGCCGCTCGAGACGGTCACCCGGCGCACCGGCTTTTCGGCATAACCGATGACCTCATCGTCTACGATTGTGAGTTCTCCATACGGGTCGACAAACGTTTCAACGTGCGTCGCTATCGTCGCCGCGCGGCCGCCTGCGATGTGACTCGTCAGAAAGTCGCGCAAATCCAACGACGTCAAATTATCGACGTATACGACTAGTACGTGGTCGGCGGCGCCGGCGACGAGCTTCGCCGCGCCGATATTTCCGAGCGCTCGCTCTTCGACGACGATCTCGCAAGGCGTCCCGACAGCGCGGCACAGCGGCTCAGCTATATCGACAACGCCGCGCCGAAGCTCCGCTTCGGACGCTGAAATCGCGATCGCGACATGTCCGACGTTAGCGGCGAGTACAGAGACGACGTTATGTTCGAGCAGCGTGACGCCGCAGACGCGACGTAGTGCCTTGTGGGTCGCATCGCCTCCCGCGCGCATACGTTCGGATCGACCACCCGCCATCAACAGCGCGATGACGCTCATGCGAAGAGTGCCGCGCCGCGAAGGCACGCGCGTTCGTTTAGCGTGGCGATTCGCACTAGTTCGGCGGCGTCGATCGAAATGGCCGGGCTATCTTGGACTGCGTGCAACGCTGAAACGAGCATCGCCCGATACGTCTCACCGAGGGCTGTCGCGAATCCACCGATCACGTAGACACGCTCGAGCCCGGCTGCCACGACGATCCCAGATAACATTCGTGCTAGTGCGCGAACGGCAGGATCGACGACCCCTCGCGCCCACACATCGCCCGCGAGAAGCGCGGGCACGAGGTGTCGCTCGTTTGTGAGCGAGTCGGCGACGGCATCGTAACGAGTCGCGCAGAGCGATTGTGCGAACGCTTTGCGATCTGCGTGAGCTTTCGCGCGCGCGGCGCGCTCGATCGCGCGGCCCGATGCGATAGCGCCGAGATGCCCGCGGCCGCCACAATCGCAAAGAACTCCCGTGGGGCCATGGTCGACAACGACGTGGCCTATCTCACCAGCGTACGCTGGCTCCTCGTGGCTTCCACCCCGAACGACGACGCGGCTCCCGATTCCGCTTGAGACGGTAACGACGATAAAACGTGACTCGGGTACCGCGTCCGCGAGGTGCCGCGCGGCCGCAGCCAAGTCGTTAACGAATCGAACTGGGCGCCTCGCGCATGCGATAAAGCGCTCCCGCAAATCCGCTGGAACGACGGCGCTGCCGGTCAGCGTCGGTGCCGAAACGATGCGTCTGCCGCCGGCGATCGGCCCGGGAAAGGCGATGATCGCGGGATCATTATCCCGTAGCGCCCCACGAGCGGCGAAGCTGGCGCGCGATACAAGATCCGCAACCCCTTCCCACACCATTGTCGGCGACGCCCCATCGAAAATCGAACGTACGCGTGTCTCTTCAAGGGAATGCAGACTCCCGTCCTCGAGCACGACAGCAGACCGAAAGTACGTTCCGCCCAAGTCGATGGCGAGCGACGCCATGCTACGCGAACACTGGCATCTGTTCGGCGTCCGCGATGAGCCGTAACGCGCGAGCGAGCTCGTGGCGACTTACGTCCTGTAGAAACGTGCTACTTCCGACGCCGGTCGGTACGACCAAATTCAGGTTCCCTGCGCGGTGCAACCGCATGGGTGCCAAAGACGAAAGGAGCACGTCGAGCGAGCATGCCTCATGAACGAGCGGTAAATCGACACGACGATAGAGCGAGCGCAACCGCTCGAGGATCGCCGGATCGCAGAGGCCGCGGCCGACCGCAACGGCGGTCGAAATACCCATATCGAGCGCGACGGCGATCCCATGCGATACCCCGTAGTCCGACGAGCTCTCGATCTTCGAGCTGAACGTGTGCCCGAAATCCACAAAACGCCGAAGATCTTCTTCCCACAAATTCCGCTGCAGCTCGCGCATCATCCTGGCCTTGGCGCGAACGATAATGTCGACGACGGCCGGCGTCTGTTCGAAGGGGTCGGCGAAGAACTCTTCGACATGTTCCTCGAGCAAGCGGAAGAGGTGACCGTCGAGAACGAGCGCGACCTTTAGGATCTCGGCAAGGCCCGCTGCGATCTCAACCTTGGGTAGCGTCGCCAAGAAGCGTGCGTCGTTGAAGCCCCATTGCGGAGCGTAATACGATCCGAGAATATTCTTATTGCCGCCATCGTTGACGCCTTGTTTGACGCCGACACAGACGTCGATCATCCCAACGAGTGTCGTCGCTATGCGGATATAAGCCGTACCACGCCGATGCATCGCCGCCGCCATTCCCACGAGATCGAGGGTGACGCCTCCGCCGACGCCAACGAAAACGCCATCTCGCGGCAGAGACGCCGCAACTGCGAAGCGACAAATCCGGCGCGCATTTTCAAGAGTCTTTTCGTGTTCGACTCCACGCACGGTAGCGAACGAAGCGCGAATGACTTGCCGTTCCGCATACGTACGCAGCTCTGCGCCGTACATGACGTCGACGGCCTCGTCGATCACGAACAACGCGTCACGACCGCCGAGCGCTCGCGCGAGTTCGGAGTTCCCCGGTGAGAAAATCGGGTCGCGCGACTGTAAAATGTCGTACGTAATGCGACGCTCGAGCGACATCGTCAGCATCGTGCCGGAGCCGCAGTCCCGGATCCAGACCCCTGGGGCAGTTTGTTTGCGGCGCGAAACGACCCGCGCTACGTCTCGCAAACGCGCGCGGTCGAGGATCGAAGTGGACGCCCCGAGATCGCACGTGTCGAGAGTGCTCTCGAAAATGATGAAACCGTACCCAAGGCCGATGGCCAAGGCTAGATCTCGCGCGGCGAACCTGGACCCTTGCGCCCGGTCCACATGTACGATAGCGCGCGACGCGTCGAGCGTAACCAAAGCAATCTCGGACCACGCCCTCGATACATAGACGAAGCGATCAACGTTCGATGGTACGAGCTCGGCGAGTGCCGCACCCAAGTCGACAATCGTACAAGGAATACGGCAAGAGATCGTCTGACGAACGCCGATGCCGACCGTAATGGATTGGGCGATCGCGACCACCTCATCGGCATCCTCAAGATCCGCCGCAACGATTTCCGCGAGCACCTCATAAAGTTCGACCGTAGAAGCGGTCGCCGACGGACTTGCGAACGTCGAGCACGCGCGGCCGGCTTCATCGAACGCCACATGGGTTCCGTCCGCGAGGTGATCGAGCACGTAGAGAGCGATCTCTTAAACCCTCACCTGAACGACGCCGATCCGCACGTCATGCGACGTATCGTTAGTAAGCGAGTGGGAGCCTCCGGAACGAACGACGGCCACGTCGCCACTCGTGAGACGTCGGCTTTCACCGTCAATCTCGACAAGCGGCGTTCCACTCAAGATAATGTAAATTTCTTCGGTCCCGTTATGCGCGTGCGATCCTATCGTGCTTCCGGCGGGGACGATCGTCACATCGACAAAGTCGACAGCTGATTGGAACGCACTTTCGTCCAGCATCCTGCGAAACGAGATCGGGCCGACACCCTCGTGCTCGCGCGTACGGCGAACGGCCAACACCTCGTCGGTAACGGCAAAACTAGGCGTCTCAATACGTCTCGACTGCATCGATTGTCCCTTCGCGAAGGCCAGCGATTTATGTCTATGCCGAGAGTAACACCTTCCTAGTGTGCACTAAAGGACATGGCACGCAATAGACCGTGACTAATGTCCTGGTGCCTCTTATTAGAAGCGCCTTGCGAAGTAGGGCGATGCGCCGTCTCGATGCAGGTTTGAGAGCAACGTCTATGTCGCCGGAGCCGTATCCGCAGTACCGCCCGACTGCTGCCGTTTTTCGTCGGCGAACGTCGTCTCGCGCTTGAGTTCCTTCGGTGCGATCCAGCGATACATGATCGGCACGATGAAGAGCGTGAGGACGAGCGAGCTAAGTAAGCCGCCGATCACCGCGATTGCGAGCGAGGCGCGCGATTGCGCGCCTGGTTCCAGTCCGAGGGCGAGCGGGAACATGCCCGCGACCATCGCGAGCGTCGTCATGATAATCGGGC
>Ga0116229_10009000_pt1 | contig 15359 bp, 10 predicted proteins | sample S1TSphgellanicum_3_FD_87313 | JGI IMG/M metagenome (GOLD analysis project Ga0116229, IMG submission 87313) | Host-associated microbial communities from peat moss isolated from Minnesota, USA - S1T2_Fc - Sphagnum magellanicum MG | ecosystem: Host-associated > Plants > Peat moss > Unclassified... | reverse complement strand
CCCAAGTCCGGGCCGTGGTGAGTCTTGTGTGTCCGTGTTGCCCGTGGCTCGTCCTAGCACCAAGGGTGCTTCAACTTTGCACTAACCACTTTGTGTGGGTTGTGTGCAGGCCCGTGTGAGTGAGAAGTGAAGTTTGTCAACTCTTCCTAGTCCCATCCCGGAGCTCCAACCCGTCCCTCTACCCCTCAAAGGGCTATGAGCTAGGGAGCGTGCTCCAACTCCTCCTTTTCCGCTGCTTTCTACTTGGGCTCACATTTGAGCCCTTTAAGGACTTGGGAATGCGTCATCAACATTACAGCCCAACCCACCACATGTAGAACCCTGCTTCAAACCAACATTGTTCAATTACTAGAAAAGAACGCATGAGCTATTGTTGTCATATCATTTGCATCCATGCAACAACATTGTAGACCTGTTAATTAGGTTATTGTTCCAATGTCAAGCATCTTGTCGGTAAAAATAATGTGCTTATGACAAACTTCTGACATGGAGAGTTTCAACGATTTGGACCTTGACTATCATTCACAACACATGTGGCAAATCAAAGACATCATCCATAAGCCCTTTCTTGGTTTTATATGAGAGGAGTTTTAATATGATCCCTCTTTAATTCATCTTGATTGGCATGGGAGGACAAGATTGCAACCAAGGACTTTCCTTATGATGGTAGATGTGGGATATGGTCGAAAATGACTACAACAATACCATGGGGTCTACAATGGATTTGAACACTAATTGGTGCAAACATTCATGAACTTACCCATTGGAAAAACTAATCATGATGAATTCAAGTTCGTTACTTAGAATTGGTTGGTAAGTCCCCATTTTTCAATTATAAATTGGATTCTAAGGGATTCCCAAGATAATTGGCATTTATTTCAAGAAGTTTGTGTTTTTAAAATCCCCAAAGAGAAAATGGGTGTTGTGGGTTTTAGGCATTTAAAGCAATTGGCGTTTATTTTCCTAAGGAAAAAATGGTAGAGCTACAAGATTCTCCCTATGGAAAAATCTATTGCGATGCCTCGAGGACATATTTCCCCCATGAAACTACCTTGAAAAACTTTTTTTTTTTGGAAACTACCTTGGGGAAGAAAATAGTTTCCTAGGGAAACATCTACTATGATGCCTTAGGGAACTATTTCTTTTCAAAAGCTACCCTAAAAAAAATTTGTTATGATGCCCTAGGGAATTGTTTCTTTCCCAAAGTTACCCCAAGGAAAAAAGTAGTTCCCAAAAGGAGACCTAAAATGTTTCTACTCATTACACCAATATGCATCCAAATACACTATGTTTCATTAGATTCTAAATGAATTTGGACATATTTACCATGGCAAAAGTGATCAACCCCTTAGTAAATGAGGACCAGTTGTTACAGACAATTAAATCTATTCATTAGTAACTAATGAAACAATGTTATTTTTTATGAAAAAAACTCACCAAACTTTTTCACTTGGCAATAATGTTGTATTAATAATTTACATATTTATATAAATAATAAAATAAAATAATTTAAATTATTGTTAATTTCATGATTTTCATTTTATGAAATAGTGACATGTGTCATTACCTTGATTAAGCTAAAAATTTAAGTAGGTGAACCACATAATCAACCTATGTAGCTTAAGGGAATATTTAATCAACATATCACCATTGACCACAACCACATCTTTGGTGAAATTTGATCCTTGAACCCCAAGGATGGAAGCAAACACCCTTACTAGCAAACTACCTCATTTGTTGTGAACACATATTACAATGCATTATATTTATCCAATACTTCATTTAAAACATTTCATAAACCTCAACATTGAAATTTCATATTTTATTAACATTTTGTTCAAATGAAATAATTAAAGTTTAATTTGAAATTTTTTTCAATAATGTACAAAATTTTATTTATTTCCTTTTGAAAATGTAAAATCATTTAACAAAATTTCTTTTTGGATATTGTAATTCAATAACATTTCAACATTCTTTTTTTGAATTAAAAAATGGATAATTTTTTTGCTAATAAAATAATATTATCTAAGTTAAACTATTTTTCGATATTGTAAGTTATTTCACCCCAAATTACTTTTAATAATTTTAAGGTACTTTTGGTTATTTCACCTTGGGTATTTGAACTATTTTAATATACGTTTGGTTATTTTAAGTTATTTCATCATAGGCTACTTTCAATTATTTTAAGGTATTTTTGGTTTTTTTTGCTACTTTAAGTTACTTCGCCTTAGGTTATTTTCAAGTATTATAGGGTTTTTTCCTATTTTGAATTATTCGACCATTTTAGGTTACTTTTGGTTATTTAAGTTATTCCACCCTAGGTTATTTTTAATTATTCTAGGTTATTCTTAACTATTTTTTGTTATTGTGAATTATTTCACACCAAGTTACTTTTAACAATTATAAATTATTCCACCTTAAGCTATTTTTGGCAATTTTGGGTTTTTTTTAAATTATTTTATACTATTTTATATTATTCCATGTTTACGTTTAGTTGTCCTAAGTTATTTTTTGTTATTCTAAGCCATCCACATTAAGTTATTTTCGACTATTATGAGATATTATAAATATGATTTTTTAATTATTTTAAACCATTCCACCTTATGCAACTTTTGACTATTATAAGTTATTATAGATAGGTTCTTTTTAGTTATTTTAAACCATTCCACCTTATGTTGCTTTAAACTGTTAAAGGTTATTTAAAATGTTTTATTATTAGTTATTTTAAGTTATTTAACCTTATGTTATTTAAAAAATTTTAGGCTACTTTTGATTATTCACATTTTTACTAATTAATGCACTAGCCAACAGTAATGTAATATTGTGACCAAAAATCCATATTGCAATAACTATTATGTGACATAAACCAATTTAATGGCATTGAAGCATTTTAGGTTGCAACAAAAGCAAACACATATATATCTCGTTTTTTCAATTGCATAACGCATTTGATTAATAACTGTAAAATGTCTCAAATCAATTAGGTTCAATATAAAACAAATTGGGTCCAACACATAAGGTCTTAATTCAACTATGAATGGAGTATATACACTACATAGTCAATTGGGTCCATTGCATAGTGATCCAATTCTACTAGAATATATTCAATGAATTATATAATGAAATAGGTCTATTACATAATGACCCATTTCAACTATGGTGGATTGGGATTTAGGGCTAGGTAAAGTTATTTCACTATGAAAACCCCATAGTGATTTAGGCTAATGAATTGCATCCACATTTTGTGCTAATGGGGGGAGTCAAATGTCTACATTGAAAATTTTTTTTGTATTAAATGTGGTCTCTTTTGTTCTCACAATATTGGGCATAAAACAACCATTGTGTTGTCAAGGATATCACATTTGTTTATCAAGCATGGGATTCATGGCGTATTTTTGTTGAATTACAAGAAAAGATGAACACATGCATGGCTTGGCTAAAGTTACACTGGTAATGGAATTATTTGAATGGGACATTCATGATATTTTGTAACACCCTGTCTCTTTCGGTTTTGAGAGTATGAAGGACAACATTTTGGGTCTAGACATGGTAAATTAGACCGCAAATGTTCCTTGCAACATAAATGAAAAATAACCATTAAATATGTTTTGATATATTGAACTTAAAAGTATTATTTTGTTCAAAGATTAATATGAACATTTTTTTTCAGTTTTTTTAAAACTTTAAATAAAAACTACACGTTTAAATTATATTTAAATATATTCATGGGAATTTAGCAAAGTTCATAGTCTACTTTATAACATTTAAGTAGGTTGTAAGTAGACAAAATATTACATTTAAATTTTTTTTGAATAAATGGGCCCTACAATGTACTTGTGGTTTTTTATCTTTTTCACATTCTAATAAAAAATATATCTAGCTTGTAAGTTTATTCCATAGGTTGAAATTTTTTGAACTTTCGAAAAATCATGGATTTCAATGGGCAACTACACGTATGATTATTTCCTTGAATCATTATCTATAATGCTTGTAATGGAAATTTGACCTATAATGGCAATAATATAAAGTAATTGGGTTCCAAATTACTATCAAACCCTTGGGATGGATTCAATAGTGTGGTGTTACCAAGTGAATGGCATCATTTGATCAGTTTATTTTGAAATTACTTTTGGAGGGAATGGACTTAGGATGTAGTTATGGATTTTGACGAAAGTTAAAAGATTGTTTTGTTTTTACACAAAGACAAACTTAGAGAGTTGTTGGATAATAAAATAGAAATATAATATATAATTTTGAATTCTATTGGGTTGTGAACCACATATTTTCATGTTTTTCATTTCAGATTTATGCTCTTTATACTACAAATGTTGAGATATTCAATTTCAAGTAAAGAGAGGAATAAAATATTGATGAGGAAACAATTAGTATATTGTAAAACTATTTTTTTCTAAATGAAGAATTAAATTTTAATAAAAATTTATGCTTATTAAGGTAATTCCAAATTTGGGAAAAAAAGGAACAATAATTGTAGTGAAAAAATGTGTGGATATAGTCTACAAATGAATTTGAATGAGTTAAAACAATAGATTGTATGTGTTGTAAGTACTATTGAAAATATAATTTGTATTGTTTGTTAGTACGCATAAAATAATTCTAAGTAAAAATATGCACCTACCATGTGGGCATAAAACATTTTGGTAAAATGATTACAATTACATTCAAGTTATTACAAGCCAAACTCCCTTGCAACTTTGGTGGGTGGAGAGATTATGCGGACTTCCTTGCTGACTTGGGATGATTTTCCATAGTGATCGAATGAAACACATGTGCGAGGAAATGGGAGTTGGAAAGAATGGATTTTTTTTCCATTTGATCTAATTATGAATGTTTTAACAATGGGCGCAACAACATAAGGAGATGTGGCATGTTATGTGGTTTGGGAAACCATTTGAAGATCGAGCCATGGCTGCAAAATCCTTGAAGGAGGTCATGGTTGAGAAAAAAAATTGGATACACACCACTTGTCTACAATTTATAGTAAATTTTCCACCTTCATTGCTTAAGCAATTTGAACTTTAAGATATATTTTTATTGTAGTAACCTAGGGACTTGTATTGTGCTCACAAAGTTTAATGCAACTTGTGACATTGTGTTGAAGGATAAATTACATGCCCTCATCACTACCATAACTAGAATTTCCAATCATCTTATGGAAATGGACAAGAATGTGTGTGAATCAAAGACCCCATCGCAATCACCATGCCTTTAGCTACAAGATTCACATCTTGCACCATTTCACCCCCAAATAAACCCATACATTGCTTACTATAAAAATTAAGCCCATTTCATTGGTCCATTCCTTAGCAATGGCATTTTGGATTCCCCAACCAAGGTCAAAATGGTAGGATGTTGAAGCTAACAATGATGTGATGACAATTAGTATACAAGGCCAAGAAGTTCAAGATCATGTGTCACATCAACTATCTCCCTTTGGCAAGGGCTTTCACATACGATCTTGGGTTCTCAAAATTTTGAATGTACCTATTTGGATAGGAATTTTCCATGAAGAAGTGAATCCTCACAACATGGGAGTTGAGGAAAGTGGTAGTGGGGAACACCTTTCTATTGATGTTGACATGGAGGGTGGTGCGGATGTCAAAATGGAACGTGTTGTTTTGCTCCAACAAGAAACGTGGTCATGGTGGACACCAATGAGGGTGTCAACGATGCCATTGTGGTTATGATTTGAATTGGAAAGACTACAACATTTGAGGTTGTTGAAAATATTTGCTTGCCATCAAGCTGTTTGAATCTCATGTGCAATGCATGGGCATCCATGGATCCATTAAATGTTGTAAGATGTAGTCACACGAATAGGAGCCATAACAAATGTAATGCATGCTTAATTTTCACATTTCAAAGTGGTGATTTAATTTGACATTGAAAATATATATTTTTTAATATTGTAAAGTTCCTAATATATCATTGGAACATGTGAATTAATTTGAAAAATATCTAACACGAATAATATTTTTTCAAAAACACTCATTAAACATTATAATTTTTGTTTTTAGGCACAAAAAGGACTTGTAAATGGGTTTCAATTTTTTTTGAAAATAATATATTTTTTGAAATCCTTTATTTAAACCTTGACATAATAGTATAAAAAATTTCAAGATTTTAAAAGAGTTTTTTGAGGACTTTTGTAAAAATATTCCAAAAAACATTTCCTAGAAGGAATCCTTTAAATAGGTGGGCGTGGCTCATGTTATCCTATTGGCATTTTATAGCATGAACATTATTGGCATCCACATTAGCAGATGAAATGAAAAAAAATTGTGGGACTGAGGATGTATAATATCATATATATATATATATATATATATAATAGGATATTACTGGTGCCTAAGGTTATTGATTCTACTAACGCACTCCCAAGTTCCTAGTTAGACCCAAGGTGGGTTTACGTTACTCAAACAACGAAATTGTGAAAAATTCAGGGCATGTTCCTAACTCTCAGCACTAGAAGGGGTAGAAGGGTGTGCTGAAGCTCTGGGATGGGACTAGGAAGAGTGACAACCTTTAATTATCTACTCGAACTTGCATCAAACCAACCAACAAGTTGGTTAGTTCATTTTCTGAAGCACCTTTGGTGCTAGGACAAGCCACGGGCAACTCTGGACTCACAAGACTCATCACGGCCCGGACTCAGGGGAAGCCGCCACCTTCCCCCATATAGTATTCTTTGCATCTCTTCGTGCCACCCACATCCGAATGGCTTTTTGTCCCGGGACTCCCAAGGAAAAGTCTCGAAACTATCCCGGTTTAAAATCCCAAGACTTTGCAAGGTCATAATTTTTTTCCAAGACCTCCGATTGGGATGAGGTCTGAAGCAAACTTGTAGCTTTCCTCGAGAGCTTTCCAACAATGTATCGCACTCCACCTGCACGCACCAAGGTCGGGTCTTTTTTTGACTTTTAGTGGTCGAGAGTCAAATTGCCAGTTTGATTTTTGGCCTTTCTTTTTGCCATATATTGTGCTATAGATGTCCAAATGGTCCATGCGAACCCATTTTCGACATCTACACTTTGATAACTTTCCAATGATATAAAGAACATCCTAATGCGAGGTGTTTTGACCCCTACAATCGAACTTTAAAGTTTCGGAAGTCTCGAAGGACTCCCAAGTCCCAATTTCGGGAGTGCGAGTTTCATCCTCACACTCTTTCAAAGTAGCGTTGTGACATCTACAGTCAAGGAGTTGCCAAGGTTTGAAAAAGTCACTAAGCACATTCTTGAACAATTAACTAAGAAAGCTAGCGGGGAAGTTATATAGACTTCCCTTGGGAAATAAGCCATGAAGGTTCCCAATAAGCCCATGGAGCTAATGTTCAAGAGAAAGTTGGGGAAACAATTGGGGAGAATAACATTGAAGAAAAAGTCAAGAAGACGGCCAAGGAAAGGAACGTTAGCTTGCTAGTGAAAATGGTTGGGGAAATAATTATTGAGATGGTTGAAGAGAAGAGATTCAGGGATAAAATTTTAGATGTATTTGAAGATATTCCCAAGGACACCATTTAGAAGTTTGTTGAAAAAATAATTGACGTGGAAATCATGAATGAGGTCTTGCACAAATTTGTTGATGTTTAAAGTAAAGGTGTTAGGATCCCTGCAATATTTTAGGATTTAAGACATATGTCACCACCAATTGCCATACTTAGTGTGGAGGTTCCCACACCACAAGGCGTTTGAAAAGAACACCCAAATGATGATATGTAGTGCCTTGCAAATTTTATACTTTCCATTGTTGGACCTAGTGGTATTCCACTCCTTCCTGAAGCCATTGAGTAAACCTTGTTGATGCCCCAATCAGCATCTTGTGCCCTTCAAGAAGTTCTATTTATATTGTCCTCGCCTAACAATAAACAAAAGGTAGTCATCGAATTGACAAGTGTTGCATGTGCTAGCAAAGAATATGTTGAACCCACTATTCAACACACAGCTATGGGCTTTTTGAAAGGAACTATGCTTGTATGCAAATGGAATTTGAGGCCCACAATCATAGACCCATTTGCATTAGTTCCAATTCATCTCACACATCCACCTTTCGATTTCACTATGGTTGGGAGAATATCTTACATATCCACAAGTGCAACACAAGCGCAACAAATGCTAGACCCATCGATGGTGCCAACACCCACCCAACCACCGCCACCCACCAATCCACCGCTTGTTCACAAGCGTTATGGGAGTGGCAAACATTACCCTAAGGTTGAGGAGGAGGAAAAGGAGCATGAAATGGAAAAAGTGAGGCAACCAAATCAAATGCCATCAAAAGGGAAGTGGTTTTCAACCACGAAAACGAATCTCATTATGCACCAAATGTGACAAATGGATCTAAATGCCATTCAAGGGAGATCTTTTAGAAGGCAAGGGAAAATAGAAGAGAGATCATTTGGAAAATAAAAAAAGGTAAGATAAAACCCCGATACCATCAATAGACAAACAAAGTCCTCAAGGGCCACCCACAAATACCTTGCAGTTCACACCCCAACAATTAGAATGGTAGGCTTGGTTGAATGACCATAATGTAGGATTACAAGCAATAGCATGAAAGATAGGTAAACCCTAGATAGGGAAAATAGATTCGTTGAACTTCTTTAAGGAACTTCCATAGGGAAAATAGATTCATTGAACTTCCCTAAGGAATTTCCATAGGGAAATTAAAATCACAAAATTTTGTTGAGGAATTTCACTAAAAAAATCCCTAGGGAATTGAAATCCCTAAAGAGAGGACTTTGTCCCCTAGACAATGATCGGGGATGACATTGCATTCCTAGCAATGATATCATTAATGCCCTGGGGATATGCAATTTGTTTCGTAATCCTCCAAGGATTCTTAGGTTCATTGCATTTTTTAGGAGGCAAGATTCATTAGAGGCTCAATTAATGTGCAATATGAGATGGAGGGAGGTTATGGATAAACAATGTGGTGGAAATGCCTAGGAAAACGAGGAGATTTTGTTTGGTCTTGAAGAGAGATCAATGATGATCAGCTTCAACAACATCATTTGTGTTTTAGAAGGTGGTGATGCCGTAAACAAGGTCATGAAGATTTTTTTGTAGTGGACCCCCTACAAATTTTAGACAATACATGGATTGCCTTTATGAACCTCATGAATTTATTGTGGTCATTATAGCCCCCTCAATGGGGTAATGGAGTTTCAAATTTTTTTGAATAGCTGGATTGGAAATTTTCTAAAGGTAAAACATACCACATATTCTCCTTTGCACATGGTTTGCAACATTAGTTTTTTCAACTTGGTCATGAGCCCACGTCTCATTGGACAAAACTATTGGATTTCAAGCATTGGAATGTATTTGTTGAACTAAGAAGGTTTATTCAACTTAACTCATGGGCTTTATCACACAAGGAAACAAAAGTGGACCTATTCTTTTAAAGATTTGAGGTAGACCCCCAAGAGACTTGGGACAATGAAGGCCATGCACTTATTCAGAACTTGCCATGGATTAAGCCCCTAGTCTCGACATAAACAAGGACCAATGAGTGTGCTTACTATATGTTATTGAATTTGATGCATTACTTCCATGCCAAACAATGGGGTGTAGATGTAATCCTAGGGGGGGGTAGTGGTATAAAAGGAAATACATAGAAGAAGTACAAGCAAAAAAAAATGTTTTCATAGAGGAGGAATGATAAAAGAATCAAAGAAACTTTTCCCACAAGAAAAGACATGAGGTTCCCACAAAATTTAACATCAGATTTACAATTATAAAAGTAACCATAGAAATGTGCATCCATATTGGGAGCACCAATGTGTACCATGTTGTAGAAAAAAAAAGTTTTTTGCAACAAATTGTCCTCCCTTTTGCAAACTTGTTTTTCATATGTGACATTTCTTTTGTTACATACACCTAACATGTTGTCAAAAAGAAATTTCAAGCAATTATTTTAGGCACTTGCAATTGGGGAGGTAGCCATTTAACGTTTTATTACGTTAGGGTTAAACTTATTACATTTGACTTCCACTTATTTTTAATATGCAATTTAACAATATGCAGGCTTCCAATTCCTCTCAGGGAAGGATAAGAGTACCTTGGGGAGGGTTCTCATTGGGGAATGCTAAAAGTTTTTTAGGGAGGGCTTTGAGTCATCCATGGGGAATGCCAAAAATTCCATAGGGAGGGCTCCCACCTTTTCATGGGGAAAATCGATCCTTTACTAAGGAGGGCTATCATCTCTCCTTAAAAAATAACAATAATTCCCCAGCGCAACACATGATTGCCTTCTTGCCAAGAATGCTCCTCAAGTTAAGATCTTTCCTCAGGGAACAATTTCATTAGATTAAGGTCTTTGGTTTTTTCGCCCACATGCAACCTGAGTTACATAGGTTTTTTTTGGCATGGGGTTTGGTTTTATTTTTTCTTGTTCATGGCACTCTTTTGATGACATATGCCCACCATGTTTTTGAAGACAAACTAAAAACAGGCAAAGGAGAAATCAAAATTCATTGAAAGATAATTTCCTAGAAAGGAATTTTTTTTGGGCACTTGCAAGTGGGGAGGTGACCATGTTTATGGTTTTATTTAAGGTTAAAAATTTGAAGGAAAAACCAAAACTAATCATAATATAATAGTTATTCGTTTTGTTTGGGAAAAATATGTATTTTTTTTCGACATTTACAACGCAATTATAGGGGTGAATTACATTAGGGTTAAAGTTATTACATTCAACTTATGTGTCATATGTAATATGACAATATGCACGTTCTCCAAGTGGGAATTTTAAAAGAAAAATGATATATTGAAATTAATTATATATTAGAAGAACAATGTCCAACTTTTTATACAATAGTAACAATTATTGTGATGTTCTCATTACATAATGGTAATAGTCCCACAAGGAGGGCTATTGTCGCAACCCTACTTTGAGAGAGTGGGAGGTTGAAACTCACACTCCTAAAATTGGGACTTGGGAGTCCTTTGGGACTCCCGAAACTTCAGAGTTCGATTGCAGGGGTCAAAACACCTCACATTGGGATGTTCTTTGTATCATTGAAAAGCTATCAAAGTTTAGATGTCGAAAATGGGCTCGCATGGGCCATTTGGACATCTAAAACATAAGTTATGGTGAAAAGAAAGGTCAGGAATCAAACAGGCAATTTGACTCCCGACCACTAAAAGTCGGAAAAAGACCCAACCCCAGTGTGTGCAGGTGGAGTACAATACATCGTTGGAAAACTCTTGAGGAGAGCTACAAGTTTGCTTTAGATCTCATATCAATCGGAGGTCTAGGCAAAGAGTTATGACCTTGTAAAGTCCCGGGAGTCCAAATCGAAATAGTTTCGAGACTCCTCCTTGGGAGTCCTAGGACAAAAAGCCATTCGGATGTGGGTGCTGCGGAGAGACGCAAAGAATACTATATGGGGGAAGGTGGTGGCTTCCCCCGAGTTTGGGCCGTGGTGAGTCTTGTGTGTCCAGAGTTGCCCGTGGCTTGTCCTAACACCAAAGGTGCTCCAAAAAGTGAACTAACCAACTTGTTGGTTGGTTTGATGCAAGTTCAAGTAAGTAATTAAAGGTTGTCACTCTTCCTAGTCCCATCCTGGAGCTTCAGCACGCCTTTCTACCCCTTCTAATGCTAAGAGCTGGGAGTGTGCCCTGAATTCCTCACAATTCCGCTGTGTGAGTAATGTAAACCCATCTTGGGTCTAACTAGGAACTTGGGAGCGCGTCAGCTATCAATTCTCCCCAAGGAATGATAAAAGTTTCCAAGGGAGTGCTACCATATTTCTTTGAAGAATGGTAATAGTTCCTTGGGTCATATGCTTTGTTCCATAAGATGCCCAATTGAGTTCTTGAAATGAGGTGTTCCCCAAAGGAACATACAATTACTCCTTAAGGAGGCCAAGTATGCTTTCCCCAAGGAGTTTGTACTCGCTACTAAAGGCTTAAGGTTGGCTAGGAGATGTGGGGTTGTGACATTTCAATTTCATGCCATAAACAAAATTAAGTTTCCATTTGAGGTTAAAGAAACTTCCATCTGTGATAGCAGTGAGAGGCTTGTTAAAGGGGTGGCACATGCTTTAACCAAGATTTCATTGTTTCCATTTTTCCATGAATGTGCTTGAACTCCAATTTTTTTTGAGATTGTAGGTAATCATTTTTTCTTGCAACATCAAATAAAACACAAGTAACCTTTGAGATTTCACCAAGGACGGATTGCAAAGGGGTCAAAAGAGTCCATGGTGTGTGAGTAACTAGATTTTTTGATGCCTTGGATGGCCCATGAGACGTTAAATCCCCAATTGGTTCTATTGTTAACTTGGGAGAAGGAATGTTTTGCCATGCAACGATACCACCTACCATTATCCCAAGCCATGAACCGCATGTAAAAATAATAGTCCCAAGAGGAAGGTTAGGCCTTATATTCATGAGCACATCAATTTGGTGCTTGCATAGGTTGTTTTTTTGTGCCCATGGACAATCACAAGACATTCACTTGGAGTGGGCATTCTTGATTCTATATTGTATATCCTTGTGTAACTATGATTGCATAATTGTTAATTTCGTGTTCCTGGACGTGGGGAGACAAATGTGCTCACACGAGATTTGTTGTGTCAACCATCATGTGTTAAATAAATATTTTTTGTGTGTTGATTGCAAAAAAACCTTCCTCATTTTGCACATGCCCACATACTAGTAGTGAGTGATCATGTTGGAGAACGGTTGGTGAATCAACTAGTTTAATCTTCAGCCTTTAAACTTGCATTTCATGTTTTTCAACCTTTCTTTCAAGTTTCCATGATAAGCCTTTATAGCCGTATTAATGTCTTGGTTGGCATTCCATATATTCCTCGCACCTGTGTAACACATGTTGATTTTTGGCACCTAATATGCATCAATGTAATGAAAAAATGGCTTAGTTGATGGATACTTAGTGTGGAATTAGAAAAGTTTATTCAAGGCCTTTCTTTTAGCTTTGGCTTGTGTTAGATGTGTTTTCAAATGTATTGCAACCCCTCTTAAATACATGACATTCCCCATTTCAATGAAAACGTGCAAACGAACTACAATGTCAACAATTTTTTTGAAAAATGTTTTAGCCAAATCAATGAATGTGCCAAAGGTAGAATAACACAATTGACTATGGAATCATGCCCTACACATGAAAACAACCAAGCATTTACAAAGCCATTTGAAACTTCTAGACCAAATTGAACCTTGCAACTAATTTCCTTAAAAAATCTATGCTCATCGAATTGAATTTACCCAACCCTTGCTCCTTGGGAAATCTGTCCTTAAAACCCTCATCCTTGAATTGCATTTCCGGGAATCCCCCCCCCATGGTAGAAAATGGATTCCTCAAGGAGAAGGTGGTGGTGAACTTTATCTTCAAGAATTCTCGAAAACATTAATGCATAAATACTTGGAATTACTTTTCTCTAGAGGAGTTTGTTTCAGTACGTATATTGCCTTATTGGGGAAAGAGCATCCACCACTTTCCACAATCATCCTTGAAATGTAGGAGTTATATTTACTTAATTGCATTATTTTGGCATTAGTGTCATGAATAATAAATGCATTTGGATTCCATTTGGGAAGATAATGTTGGAGTTTGACCTTCAATTCTATCAACCATTGTTGAACATTCACACTTTTGTTTCGAATGGATATGATCTAGGCCATGAGAACATCATTTTGCCACTCATCGAATACCATGAACGTATACAACAAGAACTGCAACAAGCATAATGTTCGTTAGTTGGGAAGACCATGTTGATCTTGAAAAGATGAAGCATTGAAGGAAAATTGGTGACAATACCTTGTCATTTGTTCCAAAAATTGCATCACAAACACCCTATTTTCATTGGTGCAATCATAAGGTATTAAAAAAATTCATGTGTTATTTGAAATACCTTCAAACATGGGCATTTGTTCAATGCTAGTGCTTTCTTCAATTAGAAGGAAATCGTCAATTATCAAAGTTCCTTCCAATTTTGTAAAAATCCACAAATTTAAAAAAAATGTATTTGGAAGAAATGTAACCCCAAAACCTTTCATGATATTTTTATTACATAGTCCTAATGAAAATCACAATGCGAATAATAAAATCTACAATGGAAATAATGATAACCATTATTGGAATAATTATTATCATAATTATAGTTGTTATTGCTATAAATTTTGTAAATTTAAATATAAGGGATAAGTTTGAAATGGTTTAACATTCAATTTTGGGAGGAGCTGTAGTGTGATAATGAAAGGTTGGCTTGTATAAAAAGTTCTTCATACGTTATCATTATGATTTTCACATTAAACGATGTTGCAAAAATAAGTGATGTTTCATTTTGTATAAAGAATTGTTTATTTAATATGATGATTCTTGTTGCTTTCACATAAAACATAGGTCTACATGAATACATAATGAACTACCCAATTACAATATAGACAGGTTAAAAAGAGTGTGTGGGTTTCTTGTGCTTCTTTAAGTGAGGAAAAGTCCGATGTAGGTGCAAGGTAAACGCTTAAAGCTCAATGGTGGGAACTTCCCAAAGTAAAGGGCTACTTAAGATAGGTTAAAAGTATGGGTTTCATTAAAAAATAAATAAAATTCACAAAACAGTCACATGTTAGTTTAAAGCAAGGCTCCAGGGCGAGGGCATGACTAAAGAAGGACAAATGTTATCATGGGCCTAAACTTGCATAGTTCACAAGGTAGTGAGAGCAAGAAGCAGCTTACCCTTACAAGAGGCCTCTAACACCTACTTAAGGTGCCTTCTATTTTTGAAAAACATTACTAATATGTTTAAAGTGCTCTTGGAATATCGTTAGGAATTTGAATCAATTGTGTAAACACCTGCTCCCAAAAACTTAGTGGAGTTGGAGGGTACCTTTTTTAGCATAACTTTTCATCCATGAAGGCCATGCATTTCAAAAAAATAATGCTATGTCTTGCTGGCATTACATTTTTCCAAACACCCACCTTCATTTCTATTGTTTTTCCCATGATACCCAACAGGTACCCACCAGGTATCAAGCCAAAAATAAAATAAAATAAAATTTTGGAGCAGGTCTTCATGCTTGGTAAAGCCCTTGATAGTGGGCGTTTACCAGATTTGGGCTTGCACTTGGCTCTGCCTCATACGATCCCTTACTCTAACAAATGTTTACCCTACACTTCAAGCTTACCAAGTTAGTGTTGGGTAAAGCCGCCCTTCCTCTAACAAATGTTTACTCTACACTTCAAGCTTACCGAGTTAGTGTTGGGTAAAGCCGCCCTTGCTCTAACAAATGTTTACTCTACACTTCAAGCTTACAAAGTTAGTGTTGGGTAAAGCCGCCCTTGCTCTAACAAATGTTTACTCTACACTTCAAGCT
>Ga0116229_10008998_pt1 | contig 15363 bp, 7 predicted proteins | sample S1TSphgellanicum_3_FD_87313 | JGI IMG/M metagenome (GOLD analysis project Ga0116229, IMG submission 87313) | Host-associated microbial communities from peat moss isolated from Minnesota, USA - S1T2_Fc - Sphagnum magellanicum MG | ecosystem: Host-associated > Plants > Peat moss > Unclassified... | reverse complement strand
TAGTTAACAAAATCCCTTTGTAGTGCAATGGGTTGAGCGTTTAGGGGTTCATCATTTTCTGTTCAATTTTGTGTTCTAATGTATAATGGTATTAATGATCATCCATTAACCCTATGGATGTTCATGTCTAACAAGTAAATTATCCGTAAGAACATGATTGCAGAGATGAATGTTGGTGACACAATTTCTATTTGGGATTCAAGCAAGGATGGTAGGGTTCAAATTGGAATAGGACAATGCAAGGATCCATCATTGGTCCCAATACATGGTGCTAATGGAGTGGAGAACTACATAGTTTTAACCATCATATCTATGATTGAGGCCTTTAAGTAACAAAGATTCTTCTGCCCCACTCTTGTTGCACGATATTGCAAATCATCGGTGGGAAATGATTACTTTTGGCCTACAAAGGATGTTTCATTGCTTGAAGAAGCACCTATATTTCTAGTGCAGGAATACATTCAATAGGAAGGTTTTAATAATCCTTGGAAAAAAAAATGTCTTGCAAGGATTAGGCTTCATCTACATCCTTACATTCTAAGAAATTTAGTGTTATTGAGGAAATTAACATTAAAATGGTTGGGATTACTGGTGATGGATCCAATGGATACAAATGTTATAGCTTTCTAAATGATGTTACTAATGAAAGCAATTTGAAAAGAACTTCTTCTGATTTTATGAATGAAAGAAGAAATGAGGAAGGAAACAACAAACAATAGGAGGAATGCAATGAGGAAGGAAATGAAAGAAGGAACTCCCACATCCTAGCAAAAGGTAGGTATTCTTAGCACAGTGTGGAATGTGACCTTCTGGATGATGGTGGGATATTCATTGCAAATGGCCATGTAATTACTTATGACGCCAAGGAAGTAGTTCTTAATAATCAACTCAATGAGGATCATGTGGGTGTGAGTATTTTTTATTGCCCAAGTAATGTCTCAATGGTAATGACAATTTGGAAATGACCATTGGCTAAAATGAATTTGGATGGGTACTCCTTTAGGTGACTTCTCATATCTTATGATGAAAGCCACATACCAATTGTTGATGAGGAAGGAGAAACTAGTGTGAGGAAGAAGCAATATACTTTTCAAAAGAAGAAGTGAAATGTAGGACATTTTGAACGTTAAATGTCAAGGATTGAAAAGCTCCAATCACAAGAGTCTATTTGGAATGTGAGTTCTATGTTATATTGTTCACAAAATTGTTGTCAATAGTTTCTTCGTGAAAAGACATTGTTGAGAGAAGAGTTTTGGGGTTTGTCCTTTGAAGATGTAAAGCGTATGACATGGATATTCCAAGAAGGTTACTTGTGAGAAGAGACATGAAGTAATGAAAGTTTATCACGATTTAGGAAATAGAAATATGTGAAACAACATGGCACAAAATCATTGACTTGTCAAGATCCACATACATGTTATAGGGTTAAAGCATAATAAAGTAGGCCACGGTTGATCCTTTTTCCAAAGTAAAAGGAGTTCAAAAGTAATCTTTGAATTTATAAACAAGAACAAAATCGTAGGCCTAACCTAGGCACCACAACCATAGCTACTTACGAAAGGGAGCTCATGATCTCTATGTTACCCATTCCTATGTAGGAGTCTCCAAGGGTGAATTGTGTTGGGCAAATTTGCAAAATGTCGATGGAGTGCATTGACAACATGTGACGCAACAATTGTAAAATCTAAAATGGTGTTCATATTTAGGCAAATAGTTCTTCTTTGTTGTTCTTTCAATTGTATTATGGTTACAAAATTTAGGCACCAAACACATGATTGAAAGTGGTGATGGAAGTTGCATTCTATCATTTTTTTCAAATTTTAGTGCAAGTTTTTTTATTTGTAGGTGTTTGGGTTAATTCAAATATTGGTTTGGGTGCTCTTGTAGAATTTTAAGTTGTGTTCTCACTACAACAAAAGGTGTCCCTATATGCCAAGTGATTTCATTGGATTTTGAATGAATTCATTAATTGTAATGAATAGGGACCAATGAAGAAGTAGTGAATTCACTACTCTAGTGAATAGGGACTAGTGAACTACACCCACATTTTATAGTAGTGTCTATGCATCATTTGGGTTTGGTGGGAGGCGGAGGTTTCAAAAACTATGTTGGAGGGTGAAGGTTTCATAGTCTTGTTCAACACTCTCAAACTAGTATCTTTGTTTTTGTCATTCTAGCATTTCAGTGTGTGGTTTAAGAATAGATAAAGGTTGTCAATTTCTTTGAAGATTAGGTTTGGTGGTATAAGGCTATCGAAGTAATGTGAAAAGAACTTGCATATTCAAAGTCCTTGAAACATGGGGTCAAGTGCTACAAAACTTAGTTCAGTTCATTTTGGATTTTTAATTTTAATTGCATACAAAGCTCTTTGGTGGTTTAGGTTTTGATCAATAGTAAGCTATTGTTACTATCGATTTTAGCAAGTCTTCTGAACTCTAAGCATTTGAAGTGTCCAATGTTGGTTTTTTTACCTTCAACAGTTGGTTTTGACCTTTTGTGAGGATTTAATTTCCTTCAAGTTGCATCTTGTAGGCATGGCTTTTAATCTTGATAGTGTGAAAGCTAAAGTCAAACCCCTAGGAGCTTCGAACCCCAATGTTGCCTTAAGGATTGTAAACAAGAAGGAAAGAGAGAAATTGGAGAAGGTGTCCCATACAATATGATGATTATCTTGGAATGTGGATGATTTCCATAAAAACTTGAAGTTGAGTAATATGTGTGGGCATAGATGCACGAAACAAACTAGATTATGACATTGTTTCAATTGTAAATCTAGAAAAGGTTTTTAGGAAAAGAACACATAATGGTTGGAAACCGAAAATGAATGACCATTTAATTCTTGCAAATTGTGTTGCATGCATTGCTGAAGTTTTATGAAATTGTTTATGCTCACCCCCTTGATAATGGGTAGTATTTAAAAATCTTCTTAAAAGCTTGGTTGGCACATTGTAACGGGCACAAAGTAAACTGGAGCAAATATGCTCAAGATTACACACAAATGCAAATGAAAAAAACAACATAGCCTACTTCCACTATTATCAACAACAGTAGCTCACAACTTGATTCAACAAATTGTGACTACATTTTTGGTGATGAATCATTGTCCGTGGTTAGTGGTTCAAGGTCTTTTGCCACTATTTGGATCCTTGATCAAGTTGTAATTGTGAAGAGGTTAATGGAAGAGGGTAGAGCAGAGGAAGGGGAATTCGACTTCAATATGCAAATTGAAAGAAAAGACATCAAACCTAGAGTCTAAGGTCTAGGCATTGAAATCCAATTTGCTGGATAGGCGGAACTTTTCACAAAAGGCATAAGACAAATTGGGTCCCCCACAATAGAATCTATAGTCCTTCAAAAAAAGGTCTAGAATAAGGATATTGAAGTAGGATTAGCACATGACTCAAGTTTGTGCTAGACCATCATTAATGGCACACAACAATCACTTGATGAATCAATTGCTACAATGCAAGAGCTTGAGAAAAAAATATTGTGTCAACAATTTACAACAAATTTGTATGTCACTAATGTGGTGGAAAGAGAGGATGAATTAATGGAAACTGAAAAGGAATTCTAGAAATCAAGTGTGAAACTTCAATGGTTGGACCATAAAATGACTAGTAACAAAATGTGGGTTGGTGGTTTGCTGCAACAAATCCAACTCATGGCTAATGGGAGTGGCATAACTAGTTTACCACTTCCCATTGATAACCCTCGCAAACTTCCTACAAGACAACCTTTTACAGTTTCTATGACAGATTGTCCAATTTGTACATTGTTTTATGTTTGCAACAATGTTGTTGTTGCAACTTATGGATGCACTTACCACCTTTTCTACTTGGGCATATATTTGGAATGCAAAATGAATGTGTGTGTTGTTCCCAACTACGGAAAAACATTGTCCATGGATTGATTGTCAAGCATGGGATTCAACCAATTGAACATGCTATTGAAAAGGCCCAAATTGGAGAAGTCTAATCTAGAATTTACAAGGACTTCCAAGCAATATTCAACAAGTTCCACAAGTTGTATGTTTTTTGCACCTTCCTTTTTCCACTTTTAGTTTTGCTTCATTTGAACATAAGTTAATACTCAATTGATGTGGTCTAAGATTTGTCATTCCAAAATTGAAAGTCAAGTACCTATGCTTTAATGTTAAACTACTTGCCTTACAAGATGTAAAATAATTGATCTTTGGAGAATTAGTGAGCAAGTAGTTAAATGATGTGGTGTACATTATGCTTGTTCCAAAAGTAAAGTTGGTCTTCCAACCATAGATGTAAGGTCAAGCTTCCCAATTGTGTCATTGACTAGATAAAGTATGCATTTTATTTTTCAAAGTGGGTTTAAATGGGTTCAAGGACATATTAAGTAACTTACAATTTGTATGTCAAGCAATGGTTAATGTTCCAAGTAGAACATGTGGGTGTATGCACTCTAAGGTGGCTCATTTTTGACAAATGCTTGATCCACTCCCTAAAAGTCCATACAGTAGTGTTAAAACAACAATCTATTTTGATACATTAATTTAGTGGGGAATTACATGGTGGTCAATGAACTAAAAGTCCCATATGAAAATAAGCCATTCTAAAAAATTCTTTAATGTACATGTTAAAAAAATAAAAATAAAAGTCCACCCAAAAATGATTATGACATGGACTTATGAAAATATGGCTCATTTTAGGCCATTTAAAAGTCCATAACTTTTTTTTGGTTAGTTTTTTTCTAGCAATTTTTGTGCACATAAGTTTTTTTTGTTTTAACATATCATATATTGAGTCCCTAAAATATATCCCAAATAAAATTCATACACAAAAATGCATGTATAAGAGGCACAAATAGCAAACTAGTTCATATTTTTCAACTTCAAAAGTCCAACACTATATATTTGGTGTATATATCTTGCAATTTTTTTTATAGATGTTTTTGTCTTCAAGTTGAAAATCTAAATCTAGCCACAAATTTGGAAAAAGATTGTTTTTATGCCATGTTAATAACATGTAAATGCATGTCACTCTACAAAAAACTAGATTGCGACATAAAAAATGAGCCACCCTAACTTGCAACCACCCATGTTTAAAAGTCTAAAACAAATAGTTGCTACTATGTTCCAAGTAAACAAGTAGGTTGGCCAGTAGGTTAAGAGTGTGGTGTTGTTAAGGGAGTAGGCTAAATATGTTGTTTTGGATGAACAAGGCATTAAATATAGGGATTGAACATTGGACATTGGAGGTTTACATTTTGAATTCTTGTTTAATTTTGAATCATGTTGATGGTGACTTGGGGACTGCCCAAAGATGGGAGTTATGGGGAAAGGATTTTCATTCTTAAACACAAAATTTTGGAGTAATGATAGATGTAGGTACTTTGTAGTAGAAATTGCAGACTTTGTTTTTGATATACCATAGATTTAATCTTGTTGTTTGATTTCATTTTAGTAGAACATGGAATTTTTTGTTGTATTTTTTATTGAAGTTTTCAATAAACAAAAGAAGTACAAACTTTTGCAATGATTTTCATATTCAAATTGTTTTGTAAATTTTTTAAAGTATAAAAAATATAAGGGAATAAATTGTAATTTTGTTTCTGAATTTTCTACATTGTATTTTGAAGTACAAATTTTTGTTATATGAAATAACCATGAATTTGGTGTTTTAATGAACTACAAAAATAGGTGTGTTAGAATCAAGGCAAGAATTGTGAATGTGTGAATATTGTAATGCAAATTTGTTGTTACAATAAATGTCGAATAGTTATGCAGAGATTTAATCCACATTTACCAAATGTTTATTGTCTTGTGGGGTTTTCTAAAATTCCAAGTAAAAAAGCATGTACACAAGTAGGAAAATACTAGGATTCAAGTTTATACTATCTCCAAGTTGATAAATAGACTGACAAATAAGGTCAATATGTATATTTTTGGTCTTTAGTGTGTTTTGAGTAAAAGAGCATGTGTAAATGTAAGATAAGTATTATGACTCCAAGTTTCCAATGTCTCCCAAATAGATAAATAGGTTTGCAAGTAGGGTAAATAATGTGTCTTGTGGTCTTTAGTGTATTTCAAGTAGAAAAGGTTATGTAGAAGTAGGATAAGTAGTATGGCTTTAGGTTTTAGTGTCATCCAAGTAAATAAGTAGAGTTGCAAGTAGGTCAAGTTTTAAGGTTTAGTGGTTGTAATTTCTTCCAAGTAGAACACCAAGTCTATAAATAGGAACATTATTTAGATAGTGTCTTCCCAATAGGTGTGAAATATTAAGGTTAGTAACAGGTCACTATGAGAAATCACGTCCACCTAAACACATTACCTTACAACTAAAACTCAAAAAACAACTCATATATAACTGTTATGCAATTATCCCTTTAAAAATACAGTGTATTAATAAATAAATTACCATGTTAAAAAATCAATTAGCTATATTATAGTTGCAAGTGAGTTGAAAATGGGTCTTCTATATGGTAATTTATACACATTGTACATACATATGTTGTCAACCATGTTTGACTTTTTTAGGAGTTATATTGTAGTTGCATGTGGCAACTACTTAAATGTGTCACTAAAACAACAACTATGTTGCAATTAGTGTACAATGTAGATACATGTGATCATGCCACATGTTCACATTTCCACTACCCATTATGGGATACATTTGCAACTAGTTTTCGACTATGATTCCCATTGATATAATTAGTATGGCCACTAGTGTGCCACTACTAAGATACTATTGTTCAACTATGTTTGATTATGATAGAACTATTTATAACTTAATAAGGATACATATTCATCAATTATTTATATGTTCATCATATGTGTTTCATTTTGAGTGATTTAAAATGATATGGGAATGCTACCTCAAGTTTTAGAAATCATCTTTGAAGTGCAAAGAAAAATAACAAGAAGAAAAATAAGTTTTCCAACTTACAAAACACATTTTTTTTTCCTTTTTTTGCTTCTCTTTAGACCACTCCTACTTTCAAACCTCATAATTTTCTTATTTCTTATTCATTTTAAATGATTTAAAGTGTTATAAGAGTGCCACTTGAAGTTCTACAAATCATCTTTGAAATCTAATAACACATAGCAACATACAAGGAATTTTTTTGGTGTTTGGGAATCGATCTTTATAACATTTGGTTGTTTGTTTTTTTCAATTTTTGACCCCTTCTACTTTGAGGGGCCATAAGTTAATTCTATTTCATTTTTTACAATTTTTAGCACCAAATGCACTAATAGGAGGGGTTCAAATTATGTTTAAACACCAAAAACAATGGAGCCTTCCCCTTGGATCTAGCCTACCTTGAACACTTAAATGTTATAGTTGTAATTCAATTTGCAACTAATGAACAACTAAAAGATTTAACCCATATGCTTTGTCTTTGAATCCCATGTTACAAACTATATAAAGAAGGCTTGATTTTTTATGTTCTCACATTAAAATACATGTGCCATTTTGGGATGAACTTAAAAAAGCTTAACCAAAAAGCAAAACATAAAATAAAAAATAAAATTTCATAGTTATTCTTTAGTGCATTTAGTCTTGTGTTGTCCTACCTACTTATCTACCTAGATAAGTAAGTAGGTCCTATTTATCTACCTACCTATGTAGGTAAGTAGGTAGGTCCTAGGTAAATATATATGTATGTAGGTCTAAAAATCTACTAACCTACCTACCTATGGTTATGTACAACCTACCTAGCTACTAAAATTATTTTGTTTATTTTTTATTTTTTCCAAAATACAATTATAAATATGCCATGTGGTAATTTTTTTAATGTGCCACATGTCACAATCTCGGACCATCATTAACAATCATAATGGATAATCAATATGGAGATCAATATTTCAAAAAAAATTATGTCCAAAATTTTTCATAATGCCATGTGTCATATTTTAATAGATGGATGACAATTAATGATGTCAGCATGACATCATGTGTGTAGTTATAATGGAAATAGTAATTGAAAATGAGTTTTTTTGACTAAATTGCAACTGAGTTATAATGAGTTGCACCGTATATACGATGAGTTGCAACTTTACAACTCATGCAACTTGTCCATTAGCACTCATAGCATATAAATACAATGAGTTGCAAATCTCCTCTACAACTCAAAAATTGAATTGCAAGGCCAATTGCAAAACACCCCTTTTTTCATAGTGGTTAGTCTTCAAATCAAGAGATTTTATATTAAGCAAATTATATTCAAACATGAAGGATCCATGTTCTTGGAACTATGCACAGTTCTAATTTGGTGTTTCCATTTTTGTTGCAAGGGGGACTCTTAATGTTCATCAATTATCATCACGTGCATCAAATTCCATTGCCCATGATAGAAGACCAAGGACAAAAACAAGCACTTGTCCTTTATCCATTGGATTCTCCATCACCAATTAACACCATTCCCAATCCATTAATTATGCAGGAAGAGGTTTTGTGTGACAAGCAAAATGACCTTGTATATTTTGATGTGGGTGAGTACCTTGTTGCATTTGATTCAGAAATAGGAACCCAAGATGCGGGCTTGTCTACCCAACATGTGTAGGAGGAGTATGTGTTAGTAACAACAATTATAAACACTGGAGCAGAAATTGAAGGCATTAGAACAATTAAAACCTTGACACCACAAGTGGTAATTGAAACCTTTTCTTTCTAGAAGGCCTTTCAAGTCAATTCCAATTGTGAAAACTAATATTTTGCAAACTAATGTTGTGCAACAAAAAAAGCATGATGGCAACTTTGAAGATGTAACAGAGGGTGATACCATCCCTCTTACTGAAAAGAACCTTAATTCAACTCAAGAGAATCTCCCAAACACAGTGAAAGGTTTGAAGTTTGGATGACTTGAAAGGCCTTTTAGAAAGAAAAAGAGTTTTAATGTACTAACATTTCAACCTCCTAGTGATGATCCCTCAAGTTCTCAAAATAAAAAGAGTTTCAAAATTAATGAAAAATCTAATACGAGAATTCCTATTCAGTCCAAACAAGGCATTTCTGCCATTAGTCTTCGTTCTAACACCCATCATTTTCATTGAAAAACAGAGGTAAATTATTTTCATCACCCATCCACCTATATTTATGTTTTTAATTTGCAATTCAACTTCTATAACCAAGTGTCATCTCGAGCAATGAGTTTAAAATATGAGCTGTGTGTGTGTTTTTGTTTCTATAAGGCTTGGATGCAACATTTTGGGGGCACTATGATTATGTGACAAAGTTTAAGATAAACTAAGACGCGTTAAAATTGTAACATCAATGGCTATAGAGCTAGTTTAATTCCAATTATCATTTTACCAACCTTTTGCAAAATAGATTTGTTGTAAGGTCCAACAACTCTATTAGGAGCCGCACGTGCCCCTTTAGACCACTACTTTATTTTTAAAATCTTTTTGGAATCTTTAATATATCTTTCAAAATAATATTAAAAATCTTTAAATTCTTTTTAATAATATTATATTAAGGTGTATATTTTTAAAATCCAAAAATATGTCATTAACAAATATTTTCAAATTGTGCTTTTAATGTCAACACTATTTTAAGCTGCTTTATGTAACTTTTAAGCAATGGTTACAAGAGGTTTAAAATCTTCATACGTATTTCTCACTCATTAGATTGATTCCAATTTTTTATGATATGTACATAATGTATTCATAATAAAATTTTATTAAAAAAATTTTCTATTTTTTAAATTTTTCTTACAATCCAAAATTCAAAAAATTAAGTAGTGGTTATGATTGTTTTTGGTACATGTTAGTATGATTGCACCTTGTGGGTCTACATATTTGTAGAATTTTTACATACATGTATTTGGGCTATGTTTAATGTTTGGAAGTGGCAAGTTGGTTATACCAATCCCAATGACCACACCTTCATCTACACTCAAACCATGGTGGCCCTAGAATTCTCAATGCATAGCTTTCCTTTTGCTATGGATTTCAAAACATTCACTGAAACTTCCTTTTGAACCTAGTTTACATTCTTTGTTGGCCATCATGAAATGGAATATGCCTTGTGGAGAATACAATATTTGAATCAACCTACCACTTACAATTGCTTGCTAAATGTTGTTTTATGTGCCACAAGTATGCCAAACATGCCTTATTTCTATATTGTTAACTTTGTGGAGACTTTGAAGAAGTATGCAAAGCTCTAGCACATACAAGTCTAGATGGCAAGTATCATTACTATTGTTTCTACATTTAATTCAAGCTACTAAGACTCTAGATTGCACTCATGTTTTACATCAAAAAATGTAGGTTCTCAAGTTGCCTAAACTCAATTAAATCTTATGTGACATGACACAAGACAATGTATATTACTATTGTGAATCCATCATGAGTAATAAAAAGGGCGCATATGTTTTTCTATCAGTTATAATCATGTGTTTATAGTGATTGGGATTTTTGCATTGTGTGCATCAAAAAATTTTGGTTAAAATGACAGTTTTAGTTTTAAACGACTGGTTGCAAACAATATAATTTTTACTAGTAATTGTTATTGAAGTGGCTATAGTGGTTGGGAAAGATTTAAGCATATTTTGTGCATCTAATTCTTTTGTTCACACCCCCTTTTCAATTTGTTAGAAATTATCAGATATAGAAAGCTTGAATTGGCTACTTGAAGTCTTTGGTATGTTTTTTATTATGTTCATGTCAACTAGATAATATACTACATGAGTGAAGTTGACCCTTTCACTAGTTGGTCACTTGATTGAGCAATTTTTAACAAGGTACAAACAAGTGCATGGCATGTTATGAATTGCCTCACATGACCTAAATGGGTTGTGGACTATGTGACATATTTCATTGATATGAGATGCCCATTTGGTCATTGCCTCACTTGGTCATGCGATTGAACATGACTAAGATGTTTTTCACAACATCTGACATGATAAACAAGTTAGCTTTAACTTGTTTATTTATTTCAAATTTGTGCTCTTGGTCATGAGTTCATGTTCAAATGCCCCTTAGGCTAGATGAATGATCCACTGTTTTCAAATTTCAAATGTAAATTATGATCAATTCTTATAAGCATGCATCAAGTACAAGTTGTGAATCATTTATTTATATGTAGTACTTCAATGTTGAGGAATGCAAATGTTCCTTAAAAAACAATGAACATTTTCTATCAATGTTTTGTTCCAATGTTCATTCTAGAAGGGCAATTAATTCAAACAACATACACAATGCATCGGGCATAGGTCCAAGTCCAAAATTGTTGATTTTTCACTTTATGTAAACTTGTTAACAACTCTTGAATGAATAGTAGGATCCTCTTTGAGTACAATGGTTGCACTCCATATATAAGAAAAAAATATGAAATTACATAGCGAAAGAAAAAAATGGTGGGGGCTTGGTGAAGCTCAAAGAAGTAGAACTTTAGTCAAAATTGAGCTCAAAAGTTAGGTCCAAAATCCAATCCTAAAATCAAACAAGTTCAAAATCTAACACAAAATCCCATATAAGATTCAAGCCAATGATCTAGTCCAAAATAATAGTTCATAATAAACATTTGATTCAACATTCTAACATACATGAAGATATATTAATCCACCAAAATGGGTCATGGTTCTAGAAGGTGGGTCCTAAAAAATACATAATCTGCCATATGAAAGGGTAACATGAACGATGTATAAGTATTTGCAACAATTTGTGTGCCAATTTCTTTCATGAAAATTACTACATAATTTGTTTAAAATTTAGAGACACCAAATCACATGCATGAAGATTAAAGATTATGTGGAAAGGACAAGATAGAAAAAGTACTTGCAACATTTTATTTGGGTGAATGCAAGGTATGGTGGTTCACTTTTGGTGTCACAATGGTGTTTTTTGTTGTGTACCCCTTGTTCAAAGGCATATAGTAAGTAGTATATTTCTAAATCTATTAATTGGTAATTGAATGTAAACTAACAACTTTATTATGAAGATATTTGTGTAGTTGTTTATTGATAAAAAGTTCATATGTTAATAGTAATGGACTTTTGAAGTTCAAAATTATGGACTAATTGGTTGACTAGAATGATAAAAAATTGAACTTGGTTCATCTTAAATTGTATTCAAAATTATCTATCGTGATTTAACACATGAGTTATAATCAAATAATACACTTTTATGTGAAAAATTTCCTTAAGAATCAGAACCAAATTCTTTTGAGTGCCCTAAATTAACTCATATTTTCATAAGTCCATAACATTGTTGCTTTTCATTCATTTTCAAATTTTATTTTCAAAGGAGCATAATTTCTACTTGGGCTTCTATTAATATGAACTTTATTGCTTTTAATACATGGACTTTATTACCATTTAGCTAATGGTACCACAGAAAATTAAAAATTAAAAAATGAGCCACCATACAATGCATTTACCCATTCGCCCATTTGTATGTAAAAATTACTACAATTGAGAAAAACTCAAAGATGGTGACTTGTGCATTTCCAAGGTTTTTTACAAAAGGCAATCTAATTTAAATAATTTATAAAAACTTGCAACATTTTAGCCCAATCCATTCCTATGTGAAAATTAATGTACTTGTAATTTTCATTTAAATAATGTAAGTAATTTTGCATGTTCAAACTTTAGTTTTGTACAAAAGGCCAAAAGGACACTATAAACATATAGGTGCACCAATTTATTTGCTAATTCTTTTGTGACATCGATTTAGTTGTATAAAACTTAGAGATGGCAATTCACATGCATATTCAAGGTTCTACACAAAGGGCAAGAAAACCAATTTGTATAAATATACATGCATTGTTTACTTTGCCAATATCTATGTGAAAATAACTGCATTTTTAAAAAATTGAAATATAACAACACAAGTCTACATATTGAACTTTTTGCCATTCAATTTCTAACCTTGCACTTCTATTGAACAACATCTTGAACATTAAACATAACAAAACATTGAAAGGACTTGTCTTTGCTAACCTTAACCTAATTCATTCCACTATATGACCAAAGTAATTTTTAAATGGCAGTAATAGATGTTCATTGACTCATAACTATATAAAACTCAAAATCCACCTATACATATTAGACTAAACTAAACAACATCTTGGGCTATAAGTGTACCAACAATTTAAAAAGACTTGTTTTTGCTACCCTTATCCTTTGTTCCACCTACACCAAATAGAAGGCTATTATGAATGGTAATAAGAGGATAAAAGTCTTGATATATAATGTGAAACTTTAGCTATAACTCAAAAGTCATTTATAGTTATTAGACCTTAAGACTCCATCTTTGTAGTTCAATCACATTACTATAATCAAGTAGCCACAATTGTATGGCCAATCTTTTCTGCAACTAATGACTTGTTTTGATATGAGATGTTAATCATATGAAAACATGGGCATTAAACATAATTAAGACTTGCCTATATAGACATTTCTCCATGGTTAGATCCAAGGTAGATTGTACAACTTCCAAATTATTTCAATGGAACATTCATGGAAGTCAATAAGGCCATTTACATATTTCATTAACATCAATCATAAAGAAAAATGAAAGGAACATTTTACTTATCTAACTTTTGTAATGTGGCACAACCATAAAAAATACCCACACAGTTGATGAATATATGCGAGTTGCTCAAGTGAATTCATTATTGCTATGCAATCTTTTTTAATGTATAGAATATAAAACCTAGGTATTAACACCAACACAATCAACTTTTAACAAGTAACTTCCATAAAATGAGTATAATGAAACTACTTGATAACAATAACAAACATCCAAAATGTTATTAACATAAAATGTTAGTAACATGGCAAGGAAACAATGAATACAAGGTAATTTCTCGATATTGAATGTTAATATCAATAGTACAAAATAGCCAAAATTGTGAAAATGTGTTAATCTATCATTCTTCATAAGACTACCTCTCTTTTACATCAATAACCAAAACGTCCCTAACTTCAATAATCATTGAAAACCTTGGTTCACCCTTTCGTGTGGGAGAAAGGAGCATTGGGAACTTGGATGCCACCACAAGGTGGGAATATGCAAATGTTGGCCCAAAATTTGTCAATAACCTATATATGAAATATTTGCACTAGCTCGTCAGCCATGCACTCTATAATACCAAGTACCTTGGAGGATCATATCCCCTTTGTACCAAGTAATCCCCATTCATCATCAAATGTTTCTTCGCACCTATGAAGTGGCTTGTTGTAAAAAACAACATAGAAAAAATCAATGTTTTTGAATTCATCAAAAATGACTCCAAAATTATCACCCATTTCAACCTTTGTAGCGTCAAATTCAAGTCAACATCATCTCCAACCTCTGAATTAGAATTTGAAGCCTTTTTCACATTCATCATAGTATGCACTTAAACACATATTTACAATGTTAAAACAATTATTAGGATGTGGTAAGAAATCACATTAACGAGGACTAAATTGAGTTCTAAATTGGAGCATGCCCCAATGTTGACCAACATGCAAGACATGTAAACAAATTTAGTATCAAATGTAACTTCAATCTATTTACATATGAAACATTAAAAAGTTCTAGTCTTAACAGTTTCCAAGGCTTCACATGAATTTGGGTCTCCCAGAATTTTGAATTGTCATCCATTCATTCAAAATAAAAACATGCAAGGTCCTTCACATTGAATAGAGTACAATCTTGATGTGAAATAAAAGCCGCCAAGTGCATAAAGCAAAAACCTTCTATATTTTTATAATCCCAAGATGTTCTAGTAATACAAAAGTGGGGCGTAATTCACTATCCCAAATCACTATGGGACCTTAAAAGTGAAATATGTTCACTGCACTTTAGTGATTTCACTATACTATCACTATGTAAACATCATGTTTCACTACTAGTTGACATAATTCACTATTATAATTTATTATGGTAAATAGGTTTTTTTTATGTTGTTCTTTTAAATACCTTATGCTACTTTGTGATATACCCTATATTATTTTAGGCTACCTTAATTATTATAATTTATACCCTAAGTTATTATAAGTTATTATAGGCTATTATAAATTATTATACATTATTCTATGTTAAGGTATCTTAGTTAGCTTATTATAGGTTTTTTATTTAAAATTTTTTAAAACTAAATTATTCAACTAACCTTAGGCTATACCTTAGGTTATTCAAGGTCATTCTACCTTATGTTATTATAAGTTATTTTATCCTAAGTATATATAATAATTTAAAATAATCTAAAATAAAATATAATGATTTAAGGTAAAATAACCTAGAATAAGCAACAATAGCCTATGAAAAATAATTTAGAATAGCCTAAAATAAAATAACTACCAATAACCTATCATAATATAACTTAAAATATCAACAATAACTTATAATATAATAATCACCAACTATCGTGATATAACCTAAAACAGTAAAAAATAAAC